>Ga0247609_10001461_pt1 | contig 27975 bp, 18 predicted proteins | sample 172DNAGHGlowgp2_FD_193487 | JGI IMG/M metagenome (GOLD analysis project Ga0247609, IMG submission 193487) | Sheep rumen microbial communities from Palmerston North, Manawatu-Wanganui, New Zealand - 1728 DNA GHGlow gp2 | ecosystem: Host-associated > Mammals > Digestive system > Stomach > Rumen ... | reverse complement strand
CGAAGTCATCTGGCCTACTTCCAGGTACTGCTGCATGGCGGTGAATTGCGGCAAGTTACCCACGGCAGTCACCTTTGCGTCCGGGTAAAGCTTGCGAGCGAAATTCTGCAAGTCCTCGATTTCCTTCTGGAGTTCGTTGGAGTTGTAGCTCGAAATTTCAATCATCAGGCGGAGTTTCCTGTAATCGTAATCCATCCAGTAGCTCGCTTCGCTGCCGCCCGCGTTTTCGTAGAGCAAAAGCAACTGAGCGACTTCTTCTTCCGTTTCGGGAATGGCGTATTTTTCTTGACGGTTTTCATTCAGCGTGCGGTCCAAATCCTTGACGATGTCAAGAATTGAGGTGGAACGCTTGGTAAGCGGGTAGTTGCCGGCGTGTTCCTGCAACTGTTCCAACTTTTTCAGGTTTTCGACTTCCTTGGCCTTGTCATTTGCGCCAAAGTCAATCACCAAGTCATAAGAGTAGAAGCTTCCGATTTCGGATTCTGCCACGTAAAGCATCTTGTTTACGTATTCGACCTTGCGGCCCATGGTGCGTTCCACGTCAAAGGCGGGTTCTATCTTGGTGAGCCCGAAAACAGAAATTGCAGTCACGGTGGCGAATACGATGGCGATGGGCTTTCCATGCCCGAGAACGAACTTGCCGACAGAATCGAGAATGATTCCCATGCGCGTGTCGCCGCGTTCAAGCACCTTGGCGTTCGGCTTCTTGTCTTTACCGAAACTCAGGAGAATCGGCGAAACCGTCAGCGCCACGAGAAGAATAAACGCAATCGCAATCGACGAGAGAATGCCTACGGAGCGGATCGGCTTGAGCATCACTGAAAGGAAACTAAGCAACGCGACAATCGTGGTAAGGCCCGAGAACAGCACCGACCAGCCCGTTTCACGCATGGCGTAAAGCACCGATTCCTTGCGCTTGCCCGTAAGCATCATGTTCTTGCGGAAGAAAGAATTGATGTGAATGTTGTATGCAATTGAAACGGCGAAGGCCAAAATCACGGGCACCATGATGTTGGTCGCATCCATGTAAAGTCCGAGATAACCCACCAGGCCAAATGTCATGATGACGCCTGCAAAAGTCGTAATCAGCGGAGAGACAATTCCGCGGAGCGAACGCGTCACGAGGAACATCACGATGATGGCGCAGAGAATCGTCATGATGAAAATGCGGCCCATTTCTTCGCCGATGTATTTCAGCTTCTGGAAACTCAGGTAGGGCATGCCTGTAGCACGCGGGTGCAGCGGTGCATACTTTTCCTTCGCGATGATTTCAGTTGTCTCGCGGCCTGTCTGCATGTCGGGCGCTTCTGCCTTCACTCCCTTCGCTTCGCCTTCGGCCTTCCACACGGAATCTTCGGGGAAGGGGCGCAACTTGATGTTGATGAAGGCCTGCTTGCGGTCGCTCGAAATCAGCTTCTTCGCCAGTTCCGGCTTGTCGGCCAGGCGCTTCTCGATTTCGGCAAGTCCCGCCTCGTCTGTCGGGATTTCTTCGGGCACAATCTGCGTGATTTCCATGCCCTCTTCGGTGCCGAGCATGTATTCCAAATCGACAATCGAAGTCGCCTTGCCGTCGGAGTACGAGAGGCTGTCGCGCAGTTCGTTCGAAAGTTCGCGCAAAAGCTTCAGGTTATCCGGCGTCAAGATGGAATGGTCGCTCTCGACCAGCACGCCCACGAAGTAGTCGTTACCGAAAGTTTCCTTGAACTTGTCCGTTTCGACAAGCATCGGGTCGCCCTCGATAAAGTAGCTGTCCCACGACGCCTCGACGTAGATTTTTTTCATGCCCACGATCGAAACCGCAAGCAAAACGACAAACGCCACCAGAAAAATGGCGCGGTGATTGAGCAAGAATTCGCCAAAACGGCCGAACCGCTCGTTGATTCTTTCAATGTTAATCTTTGGAAGGCTCATTGTATCCTCTTTTTTTTGCGGAGCAAAAAGTAGAGAGATGGGCCTAAAATTTCTACTCCAAATGGTTTTGCTCAAAACCGAACGGATTCTAAAACGTTCTGGATTCCCCATAGTCCATTTGGAGCGGTTTTTTGTGCGGGTTTCGGCTACTTTTGGCGCATGAAAAACGCTGAATTTGTTGACCGTTTGAGTCTCGCCGAAATGGGCGAAAATCGTTGCGGAACTGTCGCCCAGATCGAGGGCGATTCCCGCTTTATTTCAAGAATTGTTTCCATCGGGCTTACGCCGGGTTCCGCCTTTACGCTCCTCAAGAACGACGGGCGCTCGCCGGTGCTCGTTTTTTGCCGCGATACGGTTATCGCTGTCAACCACAAGGAAAGTTCACAGATTTTTGTCAAGGTGGAATCGTAAAGATGAGCGAAATCAAGACTATTGCTTTGCTCGGGCAACCCAATTCCGGTAAATCAACGCTTTTTAACAACCTTACGGGGCTTCACCAGCGCGTGGGCAACTGGCCCGGCAAAACGGTGGAGCAGGCTGAAGGTGAATTTGTATTTGACGGCACGACATATAAAGTAATTGACCTTCCGGGCAGTTACGGGCTTTCGGCGAACTCCGAAGAAGAAGTCGTCACGCGTGACTACATTCAGAGCGGCAAGGCGGACCTCGTCTGCATTCTGGTGGATGCGTCGCAGCTGGAACGCAGCCTTTACATGCTGGCGGATTTTGTGGGCATTCGCTTGCCCGTGATGCTGGTGCTTAACATGATGGATGTGGCCGAAGCGGCGGGCAAGAAGATTGATGTGGCTGCGATTGAAAAGCGCCTCGGCGTTCCGGTGCTTGGATTCAGTGCGGCCGAAACGGAACGTTATCCTGAATTTTTCAAGAAGATGGTTTCGGCTATCAAGACGCCTGTTTGCTTGGATAGCGGGAGCCTGCGCGAGGAACTCGTTAGCGGGGGAGAGCTTGGCGAAAAAACGGATGATATCATTAGCCGCATCGAAGCAGCCCTCGGCGATTTTGAATATGGCGTTTGCGAAAGAATCTGGATTGCAGAAAAACTCCTCGAAAAAGACAAGCTCATTTGCGGTGTCGTGAATGAAATGCTTCCGTTCGCCCGCAAAAATGCGATTGATGCGATTCTTGATAGCGAAGAAGGGCGCGACGGCGGAATTCTCACCGGTGAGGCCAAGTACCGCTGGGTCTCAAAAATCGTACGCGAATCGGCGACGCCCAAGTCCATCGAGAAGGTCTTTAGCAAGTGGGACCGCATCGCGACGCACCATATCAAGGGCAAGTTCTTTGCGTTTGGTATCATGGTCGTCTCGCTGATTGCGTGCATGATTCTCGCTTTCCCGGGCATGGGAATCGGTTTTGGAATGCAGCCTGTATTGCAGTCGCTTGTAGAACGCGCTGGCGACGCGCTTGGCGCTTGGCCTGTGGTGATTTCGTTCATCAATCTGGTGCTCGTCGGTGGAACTTGTATTACAATTTGTATGACAAGTTTCATTTTCTCCATCATTTTCGTATTCCGCATTCTTGAAGAAATCGGCTACATGGCGCGTTTCTCGTATGCGTTCGACAACTGGCTTTCGCGCCTGGGCTTACAGGGCAAGGCGATTATGCCGCTGTTCTCTGGAATTGGATGCACGGCGGGTGCAGTTTGCGGTACGCGCGTGCTCGATACCCGCGGTCAGCGCCTGCTTGCGCTCGTTCTATTGTGGGCCATCCCGTGCGGGAGCAAGGTGGCTGTGGTGCTGTTCCTGGCGTCGACTTTCTTCGGGTCTGCGGCGCCGCTGTTCGGTATCGGCTACGTGGCACTGATTTTCGCCAGTTTCTACCTGTCTTCGCGCCTGTTCGGCAAAAAACTTGTCCCGCAGAATGAACGTGTGGGCATGATTATGGAACTTCCGCCGTATCACAAGCCGCACTGGAAGATGATTGCCGCGATGGTCGGGCGCAGCACTTGGGGCATTTTCAAGAAGGCCTTGAAGATGATCCTGATGGTGGCGGCCCTTTTCTGGGCGCTTTCTTACGCGGGCGACGGGAATGTGGAAAATACGCTCCTGTACAAGATTGGCAATGCGATTGAGCCGGTGACGATGTTCTTCGGAATGCGCTGGGAACTTTTCGTCTCTTATTTGGGCGGCATGTTCAGCAAAGAGGCTTCGCTTGGCATTATGAGCACGCTCTTCAACCATACCGGCGAGGCGTTCTCTCTGGTGACACGCGTGGCTGCAAGCGAAAACTTGGGCGAGGCGCTTGCAAGTACCATCAGCAAGCCCGAAGCGCTCGCGTTCCTGTTTGCGTCGATGTTCAATGTTCCCTGTGTGCTGGCGATGGGCACCACCTACCGCGAAGCGGGTTCAATCAAGTGGCTTGCTACAATCATGGGTTACTACTTGGCACTTTCGCTCGGGCTCGCCTTTATCGGCTACCACATCGGATTGCTGATTTTCTAAAAAAAGGATTTGTGTATATGAGCAATATCAGAACGACTGGAAAAAAATCATCGAATACGTTGGTCCGCGACCTGGTGAATGTGGGCATTTTTGCGGCACTTTATATCGTGCTTGGTTTTATGTCGTCGAGCATCGGCTACATTCCCGCCCTTATTGTTTTTTCGACCGCGAGCATCGCGCTTGTGACAAGCGTTCCCATATTCCTGTTCTATTCGAAAATAGAAAGGCCGATCCTGTGCTGTATGCTTTTTTGCGGCATTTTCGGGGGAGCAATGCTGGTGATGGGCCAGAGCGTTATCATGTTTGCGATAAGCCTTGCAGTTGGGCTACTGTCGGGAACAATTCTGAAAATCACAGGGAAAAATTTTGCCGGCTTGTACATGGCAAACATTGTCTTGAGCCTAATGAGTTCTTCGATGATGCTTCCGCTTTGGCTTTATACCGAGGAATATCTAGAATATACCCGTGGCATGTGCGACGAAGGTTACGTTGCGAAGTTGGCGGAACTTTCTAACAGCATCTGGCCCCTGGTCGGAATTTACACCTTCGGCATCTTGGGAGCCGTTATCGGTGGACTCGTGGCCCGCCGCATCATGAAAAAGCATTTTGAACGGATCGGTCTTGCCCGGTGAAATTGGACCCTCGGACAAAACTGTTCTTAACGATTGCGGGGAACAGCGTCATTCTTTCCGCACCAGTGATTTACGGCGCCATGATTGTTGTTTTGCCGGCAGTTTTATTGGTGCTTGAAAAAAGATGGCGGTTTTCCCTGCTCTTTTCTTTCTTGTACGCAATATCTGCATTCAGTTTTGATTATTTAAAAACGATGGATGTCGGGCTGGCGGGCACACTGTTTGTCTCGACGATGATGCTTGTTTCGCATGTGATGCCGATAAGCGTTATTTTTTACTATGTCATGACGACCACCAAGGTGAACGAGTTCATGGCGGGAATGTCGAAGATGCATATTCCTAACAAAGTGACGATTCCCTTGGCGGTGATGATTCGCTTTTTCCCGACCGAATTCGATGAAGCCCGAGATATCGGGAATGCAATGCGCATGCGGGGTATTCGCCTGTTCAGCCTGCGGACATTAAAGAACCCGCTTGCCATTTTGGAATACAGACTTATTCCGCTACTGGTGTCGCTCACAAAAATCGGTGACGAACTTTCGGTAGCGGCGACGACGCGCGGACTTTCGCCAGAAACGAGACGTAGTTGCATTGTCAAAATCGGATTCCACGTTCAAGATGTTGTCGTGTTTGTTTATTGTTTGGCCGTTGTAGTTTTATTCTGTTCTTGGTCAGTCCCTTAATTGTCATTCCCGCGAAGGCGGGAATCTCCTTGCTTGTTAGAAATGACTATCACATTAAAAAATGTTTCCTTCTCCTACACGGAATCCCTTGACGATGCCGTCATTAAAAACTTGAATTTCGAAATCAAGTCTGGCGAATGCGTTGTGCTTGTGGGCGAATCGGGTTGCGGAAAGACGACAATTTCTAAGCTGATTAACGGGCTCATTCCGCATTACCATTCGGGAACGATGGCGGGCGACGTATTGCTCGGCGACAAGAATACCGCCGATATGACACTCGCCGAAATTTCAAGACATGTGGGTTCCGTTTTCCAAAATCCGCGTTCGCAGTTTTTCAACATCGATACCGACAGTGAAATCGCCTTTGGCTGCGAAAACTTGGGAATGGATCCGGAGGAAATCAGGGAACGCGTGAATCGCGTCGTGGAGGAATTCCACATAGAACATTTGGCGGGCCGAAATATCTTCCACCTTTCTGGCGGAGAAAAGCAGAAAATCGCCTGCGCTTCGGTCTCTGCGACCGATCCCGAAATTTTCGTTCTCGACGAGCCCTCGGCTAATCTTGACTTGAAAACAGTCGCAGACCTCGCCGGAATCATCAAGTTCTGGAAATCTCGCGGCAAGACCGTTGTTATCGTGGAGCACCGCATCCATTACCTGCGAGACATTGCAGACCGGATTTGCTATGTAAAAGACGGCCGCATTGCACACGAATGGACTCCAGCAGAACTTGAAGCGAAAGGCTCAGAATACGCGGCAAACCTCGGACTGCGCTGCATGAATTTGGAACAACTTAAAAATAAGGTCCCTGAGCTTGCCGAAGGGCCGGAAAGTTCGAAGGAGCCTGCGAAGCAATCTCTTAAAGAGTCATTGGTCTTCAAAGACCTCCATTTCGCCTACAACCGCAAATTCTCGGTTTTAGACATTCCGATGCTCACGCTCTCGCGTGGTGAAATTACGGCTGTAATCGGCCACAATGGTGCGGGGAAATCGACGTTAGCCCAAGTGCTGTGCGGGCTCCGCGGAACTTGGCGACAAAAACGCAAGGCGCGTAAGTACGGGGCGTATTTGATCATGCAGGACGTAAACCACCAGCTGTTTACAGAAAGCGTCCTTGACGAAATCTTGCTAGGCATGAATCCGCAAGATGAAAAAGCCGCCCTTGAAATCCTTGAAAGGCTTAACCTGAAAGAATACGCTAGCTGCCACCCGATGGCGCTTTCGGGTGGGCAAAAGCAGCGTGTCGCAATCGGTAGCGGTGTTTCTAGCGGTCGCGAAATTGTCGTATTTGATGAACCCACCAGCGGTCTGGATTACAAGCAGATGCTTGCCGTATCGGCGACTCTCCAGAAACTTGCCGCAAGCGGAAAAACGTTGCTCGTGATTACGCACGATCCTGAATTCATCTTAAACTGTTGTCAGTCCGTAATTCGCATGGAACACGGAAAAATCGCAGAACAGTACCCGTTGCAAGGCAATCAGGAAATGCTAATCGAATCGATGATGAATGTGTGATATCAATGGTTGTTGAGCATTTTTGTAATTATCTTTGAATTATGAACATTTGGAACGTTTTCGCACCGGTTTATGAATTTTCGATGCGCACGCAGAAGAATATCTATGATTTTCTGTATGCGCGGATTGCCGAAGTCGCCAAGGGCAAAGATGTTCTTGAACTGGCGACGGGCCCCGGGATGATTGCGCGGCATATTGCGCCTGCCGCAAAGTCCGTGGTGGCAACGGATTTTGCGCCGAAGATGATTGAAACCGCACTCAAGGCGAAGAATCCTGACAACCTGAGTTTCGAAGTTGCAGACGCAACTTCGTTACGCTTTGCGGACAATTCCTTTGACGTTGTCGTGATAGCGAATGCACTCCACATCATACCGAATCCGGAAAAGGCACTTGAAGAAATTCGCCGCGTCTTAAAGGATGGCGGCTTTCTGATTGCGCCGAACTTCTTTTTCCGCGAAGGCGGGAAGAAGAACTTGTGGCAAAAATTCCTGAGCCTTGTCGGCGTCCGCTTCGCACACGAATGGACCGAAAAAGAATACAAGGCCTTCTTGGAATCGAGCGGCTGGAAAATTAAGATGGACCGCGTTATCGAAGGCCGAATCGATTTGGTCTATGTAGAGTGCGAGCGGTCAAGCGTATCGTAAACGACGAATATCGTTCCGATAATCATGACCAGGAACGCCACGATGTATTGCAGCGTGATTTTTTCGTTCAGGAGCACGACAGAAAACAGGACGCCGATAAAGGGCGCGAAGGCGTAAAAGGCGCTGGTCTTTGCGGCCCCCAGGTATTTTTGTGCGCGGATGTAGGTGAAAATGCTCAGGCCGTAAGCCACAAAGCCGAGCAGCAGGGCAAGCGGGATGTATTTTGCGGCAAAATGCATTTCGCCTGTGGTAAGCGAAACGACGATGGAGCCGATTCCAGAGCAGAGGCCTTTTATGGTCACAATCTGGTATGTACTTTTGTCCGAAATTTTGCGGGTGCAGTTGTTTTCTAGCCCCCAGCAGATGGTCGCTCCGAGAACGAAGATGGAGCCGATTGAAAAGTTGAATCCATCGGCATTTTCGAACGAGAGAATGAAACTGGATGTCGTTATAAATAAAATGGCAATCCACAAACGTGTAGACACCTTTTCTCTAAAGATGAATAGCGCAATCAACGTTGTCGCGACGATTTCAAAGTTCCCGAGCAGCGATGCGTTGCTCGAGGTTCCGTACTTGACGCCGAACATGAGCAGTATAGGGGCGACAATGTCGAGCAGGACCATGCCAAGCGTGTAGGGGAAATCTTTTTTGCAGAGCCGTTCCGATTGAGGCTCATGCTTGCCATGGAACAGGTAGAGAATGCCGATTCCGAGCCCCGCGCCAATATAGAGCAGTCCCGCCATGAATACAGGCGAAATGTGGGCCAGCAGCATTTTGGAGCAGGGAACATTCAGCGCATAAAATGTGGCCGCCGCTATCGCATAACCAATTGCAATGACATTCTTGTCCATGATTTAAATGAAGAATTTTATGATGGGAGCGCGTCCAAACGAGTCGCCTGCGAAAGGAACTCGCCGCCGGCCCCCATCATCACGCCGGGAGCGGCAATATTCATTACAGCTTCCAGCTAACAGCTTCGCGGCGGGAATCGATGAACCGGGCGTAGATTCCACCGTTCTTCACGAGTTCTTCGTGCTTGCCCTGTTCCACGATGCGGCCCTTGTCCAAGACGATAATCTGGTCGGCGTGGCGCACGGTTTTTAAGCGGTGCGCGATCATGATGACCGTCTTTTCGCGGGTCAGTTCCTGGATGGCAAGCATCAAGTCGCGTTCATTTTCCGGGTCCACGTTCGCGGTCGCTTCGTCCAGAATGATGACCGGAGAATCCTTCATGATGGCGCGTGCAATCGAGATGCGCTGGCGTTCACCGCCGCTGAGGCTTGCACCGCCTTCGCCGATGACTGTATTGTAACCGTCGGGGAGTTTTTCGATGAAGTCGTGGCAGCAGGCTTTCTTGGCGGCTTCTACGACTTGCTCGTGCGAGGCGCTTGGATTCCCGAACTTGATGTTGTTTTCTATCGTATCGCGGAACAGATACACGTTCTGGAATACGAAACTGAAATTCTTCATGAGGCTATCCATGCTGTAATCTTGCACGCGGCGGCCGCCCAATGTCACCGAACCAGCGTTTACGTCCCAGAAGCGAGAGAGCAAATGGCAAAGCGTTGTCTTGCCCGAACCGCTTGGGCCCACGATAGCCGTGGTCGTCTTTTCGGGAATGGAAAGCGTCACGTTGTCAATGATTTTGCGCTTGTCGTAGGCGAAATCGATGGTGTCGGCCTTGATGTCGTGATTGGCAGGGGCAATGTCTTCGCCGTCGATGTCCATGGTCGGCTTGTTCAAGATGTCATTTGCGCGGTTGACCGAAATATCGACTGTACGGAGGAGTGCTGCGTAGCTGCCGCCCAGTTCAAGGACTGCAAATAGCATGAAGGAGCACACGAGCATGATAGCACAATCGGCAAGTTCCATAGTTCCGTTCAAATAGAAATGAATCGAGAACATCATGATGGCAACACCAGTGAGCTTTGCAATAAAGGTCTGCAAGTTCGAAAGTGGGACGCATTTGAGTTCCATGCCGATATTGGCGCCGGTGTTCCTGTCAATGATTTCGTTCAGTTCCTTGGAGCGTTTGCCGGTCATGTTGTAGGCCTTGACTTCGGCAATTCCCTGGATGTATTCGAGAACCTTTTCGACCACCTTGCTGTCGGATTCCACTTTTTCGTGAGAAACGGCGCGGACGTTCATGCGCATGAGCGTGTTGATGAATTGGAAAATCGCAAAGCCGATGGTTGCGACAATCGCAATTCGCCAATCGAAAAAGGCAATCATCACGATGATGAGAATGGTGTCGAGAATGCCCTGCGTGACCATCATGACAACGCGTGTTGCCACATCGCCAAGCTGTTCCATGGTGTTGGTGGTGACGGAGGTGATGTAGCCGAGGCTGTTCTTGTTGAAGTAGCCCATGGGCAGGTAACGCAGGTGTTCGGCGATTTCGATGCGCTTGGAGGCGCAAGTGCGGTAACCGCCCTCGGTTTGCCACATGCTCATGACGCGCTTGGTGACGGTTGCGCCGATAAGGCTTGCCACCATGATTCCAAGCGAGAGCCAGACAGTATCCATGGTAAACGGGGCGACGCCCTGTACGTGGCGAATGACGCCCTGCAGCATGACGGCCATGGCACCGATGCGGAGTGCCATGAAGAAGGAATTGAAGATTCCTACAACGATAGAGCCGTAGAACTTGTGGCGGTTTTCTGCATTGCAGAAATTGAAGAATTTAATGAGTGTATCGAACATTTATGCATCCTCCTCGGAATCCTTGGCACTGATGTGGGCCTGCCACATGGACTTGTACAGACCGCCCTTTTCGAGCAGTTCCTGGTGCGTGCCGCTGCTGTCGATGTTGCCGTCCTTGATGACGTAGAGCTTGTCGGCGTCCTTGACAGTCGAGAGGCGGTGTGCGATGACGATGAGTGTTTTGCCTTGCACGAGTTTTGCCACGGATTTCTGGATGATGGCTTCGTTTTCGGGGTCGGTGTAGGTGGTCGCTTCGTCCAGAATGACGATGGGTGCGTTTTTCATCATCGCGCGGGCGATGGCGATGCGCTGGCGCTCGCCACCGGAGAGGTGGGCGCCCGAGCCACCGACAATCGTGTCGAAACCGTTTTCAAGACTCATGATAAATTCGTAGCAGCCGCTTTGGCGCGCCACCTCTTCGACTTCGGCATCTGATGCCGAAGGCCGCCCGAGCCGGATGTTCTCACGGACGGACATGTCGAACAGGAAGTTATCCTGCGAAACGTAGGCGACGCGGCGGTTGTATTCTTCGAGTGAAAGGTCTCTGATGTTTACGCCGCCGATTTCGATGTCGCCGCTGTCAACATCCCACAGCGAGGCGATAAGGCGAGCAATCGTTGATTTGCCCGAACCGCTCGGGCCCACGAAAGCTGTAAAACTCCCTTCGGGGAGAGCCATATCGATGCCGTGGAGAATTTCCTTCTTTTCTTCGCCTTCGATTCCCTTATGATAGCTGAATCGCACATCTTTCAATGTGATTGAATTGTCGGCCGGATTGTGCAAGTCGACAATGGGGCGTTGCAGTTCCTTCATTTCGAGCACAGAGCCGACTTCGCCGAAAATGACGCCCGCCTTGCTGATGTCATCACTGTAACTCATGATGGTAAGGAGCGGCATCATAATGCTCACCGAAACGATGATGACAGTGATAAAATCGACGGCCGTAATGGAACCGTTGTAATAGAAGTAACCGCCAAATGGCAGCACCGTCAATAGCGTGGCAGGAGCGACCGTAATGGCAAGGGAATGCGGCCAAATGCAGCGGCGCATCCATTCAACAAAACAGTCGCTCCCTTCTTTTGCGGCTACTACAAACTTGTCGTAAGAAGACTTTGACTTGCCAAACGCCTTGATAACTTCGATGCCGTTGATGTATTCAACCGCGGTGTCGTTCAACGCCTTCGTTTTCTGGATAGAATTGTCGAACCACTTTTGCGCTCCGGCAAACATGACTGCCATGGCGAATATACCGATTGGGAGCGTCCCGAGTGAAGCTAGCCCCATGCGCCAATCGATATGGAAAAGGTAGACGAACATGAGCAAAGGAAGTATCAGGTTCGAGGTAAATTCCGGAACTACGTGTGCAAGCGTCGTTTCCATGCTGTCGATTCGTTCTACCAGGATGTTCTTGAGCGCGCCCGAGGGCATGTCGAGAACAGAACCCAGCGGCACGCGCGAAAGCTTGTCGCAAAGGTCCTTGCGGATATTGCCAAGTACGTTGAACGTCGCCACGTGCGAAAGTGTCGTCGAAATGCTGTGGAACAGGACATTCCCGAACCAGAATGCCGCAATAATCATGCATTCTTTAAGGTAAACATCCCAGTCGCGCACGCCCGAAAGCAGTTCGCGCACGATGTTTGCGATAATGATGTAAGGGGCGATTCCGCAAGCGACGCGCAAAAGCGCAAAGAATATGCTTGCGATGTAATATTTTTTCTTGTTTTTGGCAAACAGAAAAATCCAAGAGAGCAGAGATTTCTTTTTCATAGCGTTTCCTCCCAAAAGGGCTGAATCAAATTTTGGAAAAAAACGTTTTCTGTTCTACTCCAAACGGATTTTCGCCAAACCTTTTGGAGTAGAATTTTCTTGCGCTTATTTTTCAATTTGGGCGCGATGAAACACCTTTTTGCATACAAATTGACGACTCTCGTGTTGGTGATGGTCGCGATTGCCTCTGTGGCCGCGCGTGCGCAGGAAACGGCGAGCGGCGAAAACGCCGAATCTGCCGAAGAAATCACGAATTTTGACGATATTTTTGGCGAGGAACCCCATGTAAATAAAAATGCGAATGATTCGCAAATTGGAGTGACAGTCCTCGACGAAATGGGCGTCGAAGGCAAAGGAATCAACGAGGCCGCTCCTGTTGACAAGAAAACGAAGGCCGAATCGGTCAAGGTCATGGATGCTACGGAACTTCAGGGCTCCAGCGCCACTATCGCTGATGCCACGAATCGTTCTTCGGGCGTGAAAATCCGCCAATCGGGTGGCATGGGCAGCGAAAGCAAAATCAACATCCGCGGCATGGAAGGCAAGAACGTGAAGGTGCTTGTCGATGGAATCCCAGTCGATAACGGCAACGGGAATTTCTCCGTCAACGATATTCCCATCGATAAGATTGACCGCATCGAAATCTACAAGAGCTATGTGCCCGAACGCTTCGCGACCGATGGCATGGGCGGAGTCATCAATATTGTGACGCATGACTTGCCCAAGAGTTCCATAACGGGTTCCTATAGCTTCGGGAGTTTCAACACCCACAAGGCCTCGCTCGACGCAAAATACGTGTGGGTAACTGATTCGGCCAAGAGCCGCGCCATCTCCACCGGAATTTCGGCCTATTACAACTACTCCGACAACGATTACGAATTCACCACACCCTACATAGACACGGTTGTAACGCGAGATCACGACCGTTATTACAGTTACAACATATTGCCTTTTGTCTCCTTCGAAAAATACTTCTTTGACAAAGCGACTTTGGGCGTGATTTACAACGCGATGGATAAAGAAATCCAGTCGAATTTCCACCGCATCGAAGAGGCGAGTGCCAATGCGCAATCGTATGGCGTGAACCTTTCCCTTGAAAAAGCAAATTTGTTTGTGAAGGGGCTTTCGGCTGCGCTTTCGTTCAGCTACGCCTTCGGCAAAGAGGCTGTCGTCGATACGAGCCATACTTATTACTACGGCTGGGACAAGGAGAATGTTCGCGAAGCGAATACCGCCTTTGGTGAAATTTCTATGGGTGGGGCTTCGCATATTGAACGCGAAAACCAGACGATTGTCGCACCCTGGAATTTTGACTACGCATTCACGCAAAACCACATTCTCACCTGGAGCGGCCTTTACCGCTACGAATCGCAGGACCCGGCAGACAAGCGCGCCGCTAAAGGCCAGACGCTTAACAGTGCTGGATTCCCCGGGCACAGCCATTCCGTTGTAACGGGGCTTTCTCTCGAAAATAACTTCTGGAACGAACGAATCCAGAATGTGGCGGGTGTCAAGGGTTATTACTACTCCATCAAGGCTGACGACGACGGCGAAAAGCGTATACAACAGCTGACAGATGACTATGCCGAAAACAAGGATTTCGGTTACAGTGAAAATTTGCGCATTAAAATGATTGACGATTTGTCGGTTGTCGAACAGTTTGCTGTCAAGGGAGGCTACCAGCATAGCCTGCGTTTTCCGACTCGCGAAGAGATTTTTGGCGACGGCATGTATGTGCAGTGTTCCCCGAACCTGAAACCCGAAAAGTCTGACAACTTTACCGCAGGCGCAGAACTGGATATGCGCCAGATTCCGCTGCTCTTGAAGCTGCATCTGGAATTCAACTGGTTCTACATGCTCATGGAAGACCGTATTTATTGGAATAATTACGCTTCGGTTCCGCGCCCGTACTACAACAGTGTTGGCACCAAGACGACCGGCTTTGAAATCGATGCCGCAGTCGATGTGAACGAATACATTTCACTTTCTTACAACCTAACCAGGCAAGAAGCCGAAAGCCGCGAAGCAGATTTGGCCTACGGAATCGCCAAGGGACTAACCGTACCGAATATTCCTACGCTCTACATGAATTTTGGTGCGGAATTCCATGTGGGCGATTTGCTTTACCGGGATGATTTCTTCAAACTTTACTGGCTTGCCAATTACACTGACGAATATTATTACTCCTGGAAGGTCTCCAAAAGGCAAAACCGCACCATTCCCAGCTCGTTCACTCAAGATTTAGGCGTGGAATACTCCATTCTCGCCAACATGCTCTCCTGGAATTTCGAAGTCCGCAACTTCATGGATGTCCGGGTGTATGACAAGTACGGTGAATCCAAGCCCGGTCGCGCCTTTGCAACCAAGGTCAAGTTTACACTATAACAAAAGGAAACCAAATGAACCTCTTTAAAAATAAAATAACGATTGCTGCAATCGCGTCCACAATGATGCTCGCGGCCTGCGGCGATGACTCCAGCTCCAGCTCCGCTGGCGACAACGGCTCTTCTTCGGGGGACAAGTACCTGCTCTCCTTTATGATGGACGCCTCACAATTTGTCGGGACAGCCTCTTTTTCTGACAATCAGGCCAAGGTTGTCGAAGACTTTATCGAGGCTCCGAATGCAGGCGGCGTCGCGTACTTCAACGGCTCCGTTTACGTGCTCGCCACCGATGATGCCATGAACAGCACTCTTTCACGTTACGAACTGGATAAGGACGGCAATATGCCCGAGAAGGCCTCTGCCACGGCCAAGTTCCAGGGCACTCGCGCCATCATGATGAAGTTCGTTGACGAAAACAAGATGTACGTGGAACAGTCCATGGGCGACGCCATTACCGCCCTTGACCCCACGACGCTCAAGACCACGGCAACCATCGATCTTTCCGAGTACATTGATGAAGAAAGCGGTGCCTTGACATCGGTTCCGGGCTCCGCCGTAATTCGCGACGGCAAGATGTTCCTGACCTTGAGCCAGTTCGTTGACTTCAACAATTTCATCGCGGGCCCGCGCGCTTCCGTAGTGATTATCGACGTGAAAACGGACAAGGTCGAAAAAGCCATTTTTAGCGACAAGGTTGCAGCCGTTGGCGGCATGGACGACATGAACAACACCATGTCCTTTGTTGACGAAAAGGGGGATATCTATTTCTATTCCAACGCCTCTTACTGCTACGTTGAAGGCTACAAGGAAGGCTGGATCCGCATTAAGAAGGGTGAAACCGAATTCGATAAGGACTGGATTTTCCGCATGCATGATGCTGAATACGACGGCAAGAAAACGAACGAAAACAACCTGATGGTCGGCGGCACTTACATGGGCAATGGCAAGTTCATGGGATTCTTTGGCAGCTTTGCCGACCCGAGCAACTTCAACAATTACGAATGGCAGTTTGTGGTTGTCGATGTTTACAAGAAGACTGTCGAAAAAGTGGATCTTTCTCCGACCATCCCGTGGTTCGCTCCGTCCATCCACATGGATGCCGACGGCAAGAGCGTACTTTTGGGCCACGCCGACAAGAAGGGTGGAGCCATCTACCGCTACGATATCGCTAGCGGCAAGGTCTCCAAGGAAATGGACGTGACCACCGGAACCGCCTACTACATCGTCCCGATGGCTGACTAAGATTTAGTCCAATCACCATACAATAAGGCCACCCTGCACAATCGCGGGGTGTTTTTTTGATTCTTTAAATTTGGCGATTAACCTTTCCCGTATGGCTTGCTCAGGTATACAAGCGCCGTGGTGAGCGTGTAATCGGCAAGGAGTGCGGCACCGAGACCCACGATGGAGAGCAGGCCCACGTTGTGGAGTGCGCCCATGGGGCTGAAGATGAATACGAAGAACATCGCGCAAAGGATGAAGGTGGTCATGCCCATAGTCTTTCCGATTTCGCGGTAAGAGAGCAGTAACGCGTGCCTGTAGCTGCCCGTGCGTTCAAAGCCGTATTTGATGTGGTTGTTCATGTGGATGGTGTCATCGACGGCGATGCCCAAAATCATAGGCATCACAATCATCGTGATCATGTCGAGCGGCATGCCCGAATAGCCCATGACGCCGCCTATCAGGAGAACTGGCGCTACGTTTGGAATCATCCCGATAAGGCCCGCCTTGATGCTCCCGAACGCAAGAATCATCATGATGGCGATAATCACGAACGACCCGCCGAACGAGCGCAACAGCCCGCCGACCAGCTTGCCGTTCATTTCGGCGTAGTTCACGACTTCGCCTACGACGGAAACTTTCGCGTCGGGGAAAATGCGGGCGGCATAAGCGTTTGCCGAATCTAGGTCCTCGACGATTTTGTTGGCATCGTAGCCGGCGAGTTCTATGTGAATGAAGGTTGTCTTGTAATTTTCGTCCATGCGTTCAAAGAGCACGTCCGGGTCCGAAATTTCGTACAAGAAAAGCAACTGCGTGAGCATGTCCTGCGCGTCGGGAATCTTGTAATACTCGATGCTGTCGGCGTTCAGCGTGCGGTTCATCTCTTTCACGAGGCGCGTCACCGATTGTACGCGCGGCTTGTCGCCTGAAATTTTCGTGAGCTGGAGCGTGCCGAGTTTCTGTTCAAGTTGCTCGACGCGCTTCATGTTGGCGGGGTCCTTGAGCGCGTCTGCATCATCGAATTCCACCATCACGTTAAAGTCGTAAAGGCTCCCGAGTTTTCCGCTGAGCATGTCCTTGAGCCGCACCACGAAGGGAATCTTTTCGCCCATGGTTTCGGTGTAGTCCATGTTCACGTCGATACGCATCATTCCCGGAATCTGCAGCAACATTACCGCCGCCGAAATCACCGCGACGATAACGCTGTGCCTGCAAACCTTGCGTCCGAAGAATTCAAAGAGAATGTCCGCCTTGGTGGCCCCCGCCGACTTTACTTGCGTCGGGTCTGGTTTAGCATTCTTGCCGAAACTCATGAGTATCGGAATCAGGATGATGACATACAGATAAACCATCGTGACAATGCCCGCCGAAATCCCGCCAATCCAGCGGATGGGGCGGATTCCTGCGAACAGGAACGAAATCAGCGATGCGACTGTTGTAATGACGGTAAAGAGGATGGGCCAGCCCGTCTCCTCGACGGCGCAAATTACGGATTCGCGACGGTTGCCCGTGCGCCTAAAATGCATGCGGAACGAATTGATGTAGTGAATGGAATAGCCCACCGAAAGCGCCATGCCTAAAAGCACCGGGAGCGCGACCATGCTCTCGTCGCCGACAACACCGAGCCACGCATTGATGCCGAGTACCGAAGTGATGCCGCCGACCGTTGCAATCGCGGGCACCACCACGCCGCGCAGCGACCTTACAAACAAGATAAGGCATACGAGCATCACCAGGAATCCGAAACCGATACGCATGGCGCATTCTCGCGAGATGACTTCGTTTTCTTCCATCTCGGTGTAACTCATGCCCGTCGGGAGCATCTCGAACTTGTCGCTCTTGAATTCGTCGGAATAGATGACGTTGCGTGCAAAGGGCGCAATGCTGTCTTTGCCAAAGTTGACGCCGCCTTCGTATGATTTCAGCGCGAGAATAATCCATGTTTCTTTTGCGTCATCAGAAACGATGTTGTTCACGAGAGATTCGCGAGAAAGGATCAGCCGTTTTTTCGCTTCCAGTTCCTGCGGGTCGTTGGGAACACCGCCTTCAAACGGATCGATGACTTCAAAACCTTCGTCGTTTGCGACCGGAATCGACAAATTGTGCGTCAGCGAAACGACGCGGTCGGCATACGGAACCTCGTTTTCGAGCCTGCGCGAAAGCCTGTCAATTGCCTGCAACACCTCTGGCGCAAAAACGTCGTCGGCGCGGACCATCACCATGTAGCCGTCATCGCTACCGAATTTTTCGTTGAAATGCGCCTGGTCAATCTTCACCTTGTCCCAGTCGTCAAACCAGTCCTCTTCACTGCTACTCATCTGCAGATGCGGGAGCCCGAGGCACGCCAAAAACGTCACAATTGCCGTTACCAGCAGAATCAACCAGCGAAACTTGATCTGAAAATGCCCCAATCGGGCAAAAACCTTGTTGACACGAGAAACTTGCATAAAACCCTCAAATTTTGAGGGAAAAATAGAGCCATAGCGCCTTTTTTTCTACTCCAAATGGACGAATGGCTTCTCGATGCGAAGCCTGAAATAGGGAAACTTCTCAGGGTTAGCTTAATAATGTTCGGGTGTTTTAATGTGTTAAATTACATAAATTTCGGGTGTTTTTGTGAGAAAATTTGCATTTTATGTACTTTTGGAACTTGTAATGGGGGAGGGAAGGGGAATGCTTTCCCCTCGCTTCAGCCCCAATGGGTCTTACGCTACCCCTTCTGCGGGCGCTCGCCGCCCCGCAACGCCCCGGCTTACCCCGCCCACCCGCCCTAATACACAAAACACCCTGTCTTGCGACAGGGCGATTTCATCTTTTCAAATTGCTTGATTATTAAACTTCGAATTGCTTCATGTAAACGGAAATGTTTCTCGGCGGGAGCCGACTCTGTCAACCGACAGTCAGGAAATATACGTTTTTTCTAAAAATGCCAACATTCTTATGTATCAGAGTTCCCTATTTTTTTGAAATTTGCTCGATTTTTTATTAAAATGTCGTATTTTGACATTGGACTAAATATATATTTACTCTGGAAATAATGTCTGGAGAATGTATAATGGACGATACTGATGAAAAAATTGACAAATTGACAAAATGGTACTTCTTTACCCCGAATGAACCTGTTGAAGGGTTGAAGGCCTTGGTCGCCTTTTTGGAAAGTGGCGATGTTGATGAAATTGTGAAATGTCAAAAAGATTTAGCGAATCTATTTGCTTTTATTAAGGATTGTAATAATTTCGTTAAGCAAGTTGAACCAATTCTGTATTCAATACTGAAAGATTGCTCTGAAAATGTGTCTGACACATTCCGTTTTTCTGCTGGCGCAAAAACGCTAAAATGCAATGATGTGAATGAATTTCTTAAAATGTGCGAAGAAAATAACGTTCCTGCACAGGAAGCTTTTAAATTTCTCTTTTCAGGAATCACGATGAAGAAGGCGAAGGAACTGTTTAATTTGCCTGAGAAATACCTTACCGAACATTATTCTTTTGAAATTCGACAGAATAGAGATCGTATTACTGTGAAATAAAAGCGACGAAATCCTTAATTTAGTATTTTTCCTACTATGAACAATTTCCGTTCCATCGACGAACTCATACAAGCTCTTTCGCGGGAAAAGACGCTTTTAAAAGAAATGTTCGCAAAACGTAAGACGCTTTCGTTCCGACTAGATTTAGCAGAGACGCTAGTGGACTACAAGATGTCTCGTATTCAGTATCTCGTGGAATACGGAGTCCTCCGCGACAACGGAAATTTTTTGGAACTTGAAGATGTCTATCTGAAATTCTTCGAGGACGTTCTCGAAGTCAATGAAGAAATCAATGTCGAAAGCGTCAAGGCGAATATCAACCATTTAAACGAGACAATCGAATATTATTTGCAAGAAACGAACGAATCTTCAAAATACAATTACCTTCGTGAAGTTCGCCGTAGCCTAAAAAATATTGCGTTAAACACCAAACGAAATGTGATTGACCTCAAGCGTAATGTCGATAACACTTACAAAAATGAGCCGAACTACAAAATCAAAAAGTCCAAGCTCAAGCACCTTGATGAAAAACGCGACGGCATAAAACTACAAATAAGAGAAGCGGAAAAAGTTCTTGAAAATCAGACTGCATTTTTCAAAGTCGCCATGGATGCGGACTTGAGAATTGTCATTGATGACTTGCGATACGACCTCAATGAATCTTCGCACAATCTTATCGAAATCGAAAAGCAGATTATCGATTACCTGAACTTGATTGACTACCAAAGCGAACTGCTCAAGAAAATTCGCCAGATAAAATACTTCCGTGACCAGCAAGTGCTCGAAACAAACACAGATGTATCAAATATGCTGGCTAGCAAAAATCCGATATGGATGGAACCTAGCATTGGATATCGCATAAAAGTATCGCTTGACTGGCTCCGCTCAACTGACGACGGACTTTCCGTTCTTCTTGAGGTGCAAAACCGCCGCAAAATTCAAGGAAATCTTCGCAAAAAGCTCGCCGAACCGTTGGACAAAAGCGAAATTGAAGTACAAAATGTTATTAAACCCATGGTTGATCAAACCGAAATGAAAAACGGTTTTATAGCTTCGGGTACAGACCTATTCTATTTTGTCATGAACTACAGTTATCCTTACCAAATTGATCTTGAAGGAAAACTGGTGCTGTTTTGCCAAATAGTATCACAGTTTTCCGATGAATTCGAAATTACGGACAATTATGCAGTAACCGAAGGATTCGAATATCCGCTAATTTACCCCAAGTAAACTTCGCAGGAAATATAATGAGATCTTCACAAGAATTGACATCCTTTTTGGAATCTATCCTCGAAAAGGCAGAATCACGAGGTTCTGCCGGAGAAACAGAATGGCTTGAATTTAAGACCAACATTGGGGAATCACATACAAGCATTACTTATGAACGACTCGGCGATTATCTTTCGGGGCTTGCAAATGCGGCATGTATCAAAGATATCGCTTATGCCTACTTGATTCTTGGGATTGAAGACTCGACATGGAAAATTTGCGGAACAAACCTGAGAATGGAATCCGCTATATGGAAAAAACAAAGTTTTGAACTTTGGCTCCGTCGAGGGCTTAATCCTAGCTTAAGTTTTATAGTTGAAGAATTTGACTATAACGATAACCCCGAACAGCACATCGTCATTTTCACTATTCCGGCAGCAAGCGGCGTTCCTATTGCTTTTTATGGAAAAGAACTCATCCGCATTGGCAGCAACTTAACAAATCTGAAAGAATACCCTGATTATCTCCGTAAGATTTTCAATTCTGAGACCGATTGGAGTGCGAAAATTGTAGAAAATGCGACTATTGACGATCTTGACCCAGAAGCGATCAAAGCTGCCAAAGAACAATTCGCTAACAAGCACGAAGAATTTCGCGAAGAAATACAATCATGGGATGATATTACATTTCTAAACAAAGCGAAAATCATTCGACAAGGAAAAATAACCAATGCGGCAATCATCCTTTTGGGTAAGCCAGAAAGTGAAGTGCTTATTTCTCCAGCCGTTGCAAAAATCAGATGGATTTTAAAAGACTCAAAACAAGAAGAACGCGACTACCAAATTGAAACATGTCCTTTCATTTTGGCATCCAAAAATATTTACGCAAAAATCCGTAATCTGAAATATCGTTTTATACCGCCAAACGAACAAACCCTATTCCCAAAGGAAATGGATACCTACGAACCATACATCATTCGCGAAGCTTTGAACAATGCAATCGCTCATCAAGATTACACCATGAGCGGCATGATCAATGTCGTTGAATACGATGACAAACTCGTTTTTTCGAATAAGGGAAACTTTATTCCGCAATCAATCAAAAACGTGTTGATATCGGATGCTCCCGAAGAGCGTTATCGCAATAGATTTCTAGCACAAGCTATGGTGGAACTCAAGATGGTCGATACCATCGGTAGCGGAATCCGCAGGATGTTTAATTTTCAGCGAGAGCGACTTTTCCCGATGCCTGATTACGAACTTTCCGATAATCGTGTGCAGGTGACGATCACAGGCAAAATTATCGATAACAACTACTCAACATTGCTTGCCCAAAACCCAAATTTGACTTTAAACGATGTTGAAATTTTAAGTCGCGTACTGCTAAAACGGAACGTTTCTACTGCAGAAATTGACCATCTCAGAAAACTAAAGCTTATCGAAGGGCGTAAACCCAATGTCTATATTTCAAAAAACGTGGCACAAACTGTCGGGAAAGAGATTTCATATACCAAAAATAAAGGACTTGATAGTTTTTTCTACCGAGAATTGATAAAAAAAGCACTAAAGCAGCATGGTCAATTAGGACGACCCGAAATAGACGAACTACTACTAGACAAATTACCTGATTTTATGTCAATGGAGCAAAAAATTCGTAAAATAGGCAATTTGCTTACCTATTTACGCCAAAATAACATTATTTGTCTTAGTAAAAATAAAAAATGGAAATTAAGTGATACCTAAGAGAACTTTTAAGCGGGAAAAAGACAGAACTGGCATTTTTTGCTCGAAAAAGGCAATTTTTAAAGAGAACTTTAAGTGAAATTTAAGAGAACTCCAGGTTTTTATGCTGAAACATTCCAAGGAAATTTTTGATATTCTGAGCAAGGGCGGATTCATTTCGCTCAATAGCGTTGTGCAGGCGAACCGCAATTATTACGATGTGATAGAAGACGACTTTGATGCCTACCGCGATTACTACGAGGGAGTCGGATTCGTGCTGGAAAGCGGCAACGGTTATTTTTATTTTTCGAGGCCAGAGCCTAAAGTAAATGCGGTTGACAAACTGGCTCGTTTCTGTGATTGGATCGATCGACTTGATTTTCTGAAAACATTTAATTCAGCATTCGGCTCTGGATATGTCTTTACCAAAGCAAAAATCTTGGAACGCATTTCTTGCGACATGGAACTGAAAGAAAAGGTTGTAAAGCTTTATGCCGATAAAAAGACGCACGCAGAAGTCATCGATAAACTCGTTGACGACTTGGTGAAAATCGGATTTGTCGAACAGGAAAATGAATTAGAAGGTTCGTACAAAGTGACCGCCGCATTCCATTATCTTGAAGAAATGGTGAATTGCTTGAACATTGTCGAGGGGGCAACCGATGAGGTTCCTTAACAAGATTATTTTCATCAACAGCGCTCATGTACGCTATGCAGAAATCGGGCTTAACGGAAATGTTCACCTGATTGGAACGCAGGGTGTAGGCAAGAGTACGTTGCTCCGTGCATTACTGTTCTTTTACAATGCAGACAAGCAGCGTCTTGGCATCCCGAAAGAAAAAAAGTCATTTGACGATTTTTACTTTGAGCAAGCAAACTCGTACATTGTCTATGAAGTCGTTCGCGACGAAAGCGCATTCTGCGTTCTCGTAAACAAAACCGCGGGTCGTGCTGTATTCAGATTTATTGATGCTCCTTACAAAAAGGAATGGTTGATTGACGAACATGGTGAAGTCACCGCCGAAATACCGACGATTCGTACCCGGCTAGAAGGAGCCTATATGAGCCCGATTGTCGATCGCTACGAGCAGTTTCGAGACATCATTTATGGAAATCATCAGGCCGTTGCACGCAAAGAATTTTATAAGTTTTCCATCGCAGAAAGCAGCCGCTACCAGAATATTCCGCGAAGCATCCAGAACGTGTTTTTAAATTCGAAATTGGATGCCGATTTTATCAAGGAAACGATTATCCAGTCAATGGATAGCGAAAGTTCGTTTATTGATCTCGGATATTTTCGGCAACAGGTTTCGGAGTTCGAACAGGAATATACCGATATCGGATTGTGGTTTACCTACAATAAACGTGGCGAATGCGAAACTCGCATTGACGCAGAACACGTCGTGACGCTTTATCGAGCTCTGTTACAGCTCAAGAAAAATATTGATAACTGCGGACGAGAACTGAATTATGCTTACCGCACCGCAAAAGAACAGCTTCCTTCACTTGCGATTGAAATCGAAAAAGCGAATGCATCTCTTAACGATACGATTCGTTTAATCGGTGAAGAAACCGGCAAGTATAACCGTGAACGCGATGGCTTAAATGCGAGCCTCACTCTTGTCAAAGACAAGTTGAAAAAATGCCGCGAAAAATCACAGGAATACCAAGCACAAAATATCGAAGAAATTCTAAAAAAGCAAGAACGCGAAAGTTCACTCAAAGTCGAAAAAGAACATCTTGAAGAACGATTGCATCTGCTCACGCGAGAATTTGACGATGTCAAGGAAAAATACGACAATCTTCTAAAGCAAGCAAGGCAAGCATTTGATGAATTCAAGCAAAATCAAAATGCGCGTCTGAACGAACGCAATACAGAATTGCTCAAAAAACAACAAGATATTCTGCAAAAATTTGAACAGTCGCGAGCCTTAATTTTTGACCGTTTCGAAGAAAAAATATCAAACGTCCGTGCAGAAAAGGAAGCTCTTAGCAGTGAGAAAAATTCCTGCGAAAAGAAGTTGCTTGAGCTCAACTACATTCACCCGTTTGCAGAAAAAATTGAAGCATGTCGTTCGGAAATTTCGAAATTTGACGTTTGCGAAAATCAAACCAAGATTGCAAAAACCGCAGCACAAGCCGAACTGAATAAACTCACCGCACAGCGAGATGCCGAACAGGCGAAAAACCGCACAGAATACGAAAAACAAAATGACTCCCTGCTCGCCGAAGCCAAACAAAACGTGGCGAAGTTAAAAGAACTGGATAACCTTCTCGAAAAGCAAAAAGGGTCGCTATATGAATGGCTTACGCAGAATAAACCCGGCTGGGAAAACACCATCGGCAAAGTAGCTGACGAAGAATCAATTCTTTACAACACAGGACTTTCGCCAGAATTAATTGTTGAGGTTGCGGCTCAGGACGCGACAGACGAATCCTTATTTGGAGTCAAGGTAAACCTCGAAGATTTGCCCATTCGCGTACGCACACCCGAAGAAATTTCAGCCGAACGCAAAACCACTTTAAAAGCAATCGAAGAAAACAAAGCTCATGCAACCGAGTTAGCCGATGCACTCGAAAAGATGAATGCCGCCGTTGATCGCACTTATTCACCCAAGATAAAGTCATTGCTTGACAAAATCCGCGATTGCGATACAGAATTGGTGCAACTTCCGATAAAGCGGAAGCGATCCGAAAACGAACTTGCGTCCATTCTGCAAGCCGATAAAGCTGAAATCGAAAAACGCAAAAAAGAAATCCAGTCCAAGATAAACGATATCGCGACAAAAATTCTCAATGCGGAAGATTCGCTCAAAAAACTGACAACAGAAAAGACACAAGAACTCAAAGCAAACGAAAAGGCGAAACAGCGAGAACAGAAATTGCAACAAGAAGAATTTGATGAATTCAAAATCCAGATTCTCGCCGAAATCGGATCTCGTAAAAAAGAGTTTGAAAAAGAACGCGAAGATTTGCTCCAAAAACGCGATGAAGAACTTAGAAACAAGAACATCGATACAACTGCACTCAAGGATTGCGAAGCTGAAATTGCAACAGTCCAGCGCAAGCTAGATGACATCGAAAATCACCGCGAATTCGTTGCACGTTACCGCTACGACAAACAGGAACTTTTCGACCACGAAGACGAATTCAAAAGCGAAAAGCAGAATGTAGAAGACAAGCTAAGCGATTTACAACAGAAATTCAACGCTCGGAAGGTTAGGCTCGACGCGAAAAAAACAGAACAAGAAAAGACGCTGCAACAGCACCGCGACCGCGAAAAAACACTGCAACAATCTATCGAAGAAACGGACAAGTTCGCCGCATCCAGTTTTTGCCCCGAAAACATCAAAGACCTTGGCGAAACGCCCAACGCACGGCTTTGTACCGAAATATTGAGCGAACTCAAAGAATCGCTCATAAACAGCCAAAAGCGAAGCAAGGATCTCGAAGTCGCATCAAATATATTCCGAGGAAGATTCTCGAAACGCAATACGTTCAAATTCAAGACGGAACTCAACACCGAAGCAGACTTTATGGAATTTGCGGACAACCTGAGCGATTTTCTGCTGAACGAGAAAATCGAAGATTACCGCGAACGCACCAGCAACCGCTACTCCGATATTCTCGCACGAATTGCAAAAGAGATTGGCGATGTCACACGCCAAAAAACGGAAATCGAGAAAATCATCAGCGGCGTGAACCGGGACTTTATCGAAAAAAATTTTGCAGGAGTCATCAAAAGTATTGCGCTCCGCACAGAAGAATCAAGCGACAAACTGATGCGGCTGATGCTAGCCATCCAAAAGTTCTTCGCCGAAAACCAATACGCTCTCGGCGAGTTAAATCTATTTTCCACAGGTAATACCGAAAATGCGAACCGCGAAGCCGTTAATCTGCTACTGCAATTTGTAAAGGCGTTAAACGAAGAATCAAACCGCACGCAACTGAAACTCAGCGATTCGTTCCGTTTACAATTCCGCGTACAAGAAAACGACAACGATACCGGCTGGATTGACAAAATTTCGAACGTCGGTTCCGAAGGTACGGACGTACTCGTAAAAGCGATGGTAAACATCATGCTCATCAACGTTTTCAAGACGCAGGCATCGCGCAAGTTCGGCGAATTCAAGCTCCACTGCATGATGGACGAAATCGGAAAACTTCACCCGAAAAACGCAAACGGAATCCTGAAATTTGCAAACAGCCGAAACATCTATCTGGTCAATGGTTCGCCTACCACGCAAAGCGTATCGGAATACCGCTACACCTATCTGCTCGAAAAGAACGCAAAATCGCAGACCGTGGTAAGGCCTCTCATGACGAGAGTTCAACCCACATCGCCAACCGAAGGGTAGAAGGAATTTTTATGGCATATACTATTACAACGTCCTTACTGAATCGTCTCATTGCATTGGCGAAAGGGGTGGAACTATCTTCGAGCGATTGTAAGGGAACCATCTTTAATGAACTTGTCCAAGAAGGTTTACTCATTACAATTCCCAAAGGCAGAGGTTCATGCTGTAAAGCCCCAAATGGGAAAGCCCTTAGAGTGTACCTTGCGTCACGTGATGACGCATTCAAAGATCTTGAAAAAACAGAAGCTATCTATCGTGAAATTTCTTGCTCTGAAGATGGAACTACACCATTTGCACCAAGAAATATTCAGGCATCAACAACAGGAAATTCCAAAATACGAAAAACTCGCAGTTGCAAAGGGTTCTTGGTAAACTGCTACGAACCGATTTTAGCGAGTTTGAATGAAAAAAAATTTGAAATAAATCCTCCCGAAGGCTCTTTCGTCTTTATCGCTGATTACGAATCTTTTTTTATACCTGAAAATGTGATTGTTGTGGGCGTCGAAAATGTGGAAAATTTTCGCTACATCAGTCGTCAACAGAAATTATTTCAAGATTACCTCATCAAATGTTTTGGCGACTCCAATTACACCCATGCCTCACTTCTCTTTGTATCTCGCTATCCGCAATCTAGCGATCTTGTCAAGTGGCTGCAAAATAGCAAAAATTTATATATACATTTTGGCGACCTCGACCTTGCTGGCATCAACATCTATTTGACCGAATTTTTTGCAAAGATTGGTGACCGAGCGTCATTCCTGATTCCACCAGATGCCGATAGTCGCATTGCAAACGGAAGCCGCGAACGATATGACGATCAAATCTTGAAATTTGAAAAAATGAAAGTGGCAGACAAACGTGTCCAGCCACTAGTTGACCTTATCAGGAAATACCATAAGGGTTACGATCAAGAAGGTTTTATTGACTAAAAGCCCCAACGGAGTGTGATTCCGTCAGGGCTGCTTCAATCCAAAACACTATAAGAAAGAAAAGGTCTTTTTAGGCGGTGGCGAGCGCCTTGCCGAGATCCTGGCAGGCGGCCTTGCCGGCGTCATCGGGGGCGTTCTCGATGGCGAGCGGGTCTGCCACAAGTACGAGCCCGGCGGCTTCGGCGTCGGCCTTCCACGGGTTCATCCATTCGCCGCCACCCCAGCCGTAAGAGCCGAACAGTGCGACTTTCTTGCCGTTGAGTGCGGGTTTGACGGCTTCGTAGAAGGGCTGGAATTCGGAATCTTC
>Ga0247609_10001457_pt1 | contig 28023 bp, 27 predicted proteins | sample 172DNAGHGlowgp2_FD_193487 | JGI IMG/M metagenome (GOLD analysis project Ga0247609, IMG submission 193487) | Sheep rumen microbial communities from Palmerston North, Manawatu-Wanganui, New Zealand - 1728 DNA GHGlow gp2 | ecosystem: Host-associated > Mammals > Digestive system > Stomach > Rumen ... | reverse complement strand
GTTTCGTGTCGTTGGTGGCAGGACGATAGCGGCAGATGCCATTCTGCACGTCGGAGTACCAGACTACACCGTAGCTGTCGACGAAAAGCCCTGAAACTTCCTCGCCGATGTCCTTCAGTAACTTCGGGGCCTGACCGTAAGAGAACGTCAGTATTTTGCCCGAGTATGTTCCGACATAAATATTGTAGCCGTTGGAGTACATCCTCGAGATACTCTCTTCTGGGAATAGGCTCTTGCGTTCAATGGTCAGGTTGTTGATGTCAAGCCTGTGGACTCCCTTGTCCGTTCCCACCCAGATGTCATTATGGTATCCTTCTGCCATGCACGTTATCCTCAGATCAGACGTGGTGATGAGTTGTGGCTCGTTGCTTGATGGGTTGCTCTGGTCAAGGCGCATCTTGTATAGGCCTACGCCTTCAAACGATGCCAGCACGTCTCCTCCGCTTGTCACCACCAATGGGTAGTTCGTGCGCATCTCGTCGCTGCCGCTGACACCCTGCAGCGGATTGATAATCTTGTCCTTACGGCGGTCTATGACGAATACGCGGCCGTCGTACATCCTCATCCATACGTTCTGCCACAGGTCGATGACCATGTCGTGGATGCGGTTGTGCAGATTAGGTATGAGGCTGCCGTTGCCCGTACGATAATTATAGAAGTTGTATCCGTCGAAGCGAGCCATTCCGTTCCAAGTGGCAATCCAGATGTATCCGTAGTCGTCCTGAACGAGTTTGGATATTGCGTTGCTGCACAGCCCATCATCAGAAGAGTAGTGCGACAGTGTGGCCTGGAGCTTTTGCGCTTGACAAATAAATGTCAGCGAGCACAGTATGGTGAAGGCAAGAGTGATGTATAGTCGTTTCATAAGAACTGCAGCCGTTTTTTCGCTGCTAAATTACATAAATAATTCCGAATACCGAAATAATTAAGTGATTTTTACACAATTAATTACGAATACTTGGATAATTAAGCGAATTTTAACAGATTGGCCCATTTCAATGCGATATGTAATGTAAAGTTGTATAATGGACTGATTCACACTTATTAATGTTTGTTCTGTCCATAAAAGTGCTTGATACGGACAAATTTACGGATTTTCTTAAAAAAAGGACGAAAAAATTTGGATTCTGTTGAAATTTTGCCTATATTTGCACTTGAAACTATAAACTGTTAACAAAAGGACGGTATGGCGAAGTATAACATTACAGAGAAGAAGGAAAAGGAGGCTGCGTATCGGAGTTTGGTAAGTCCCCGGTTGATGGATGAGATGAAGGAGAAGATTCTGAATATTATTGTAATGCAGAAGAAGTACAAGGACAAGCATTACTCTGCGAAGAAACTTGCTGAAGACCTCGGTACTAACACTCGCTATATTTCAGCCGTAGTTAACGTGAGGTTCCATATGAACTATACGTCGTTTATAAACAAATATCGTATTGAGGAGGCTATGTCAATACTTGTCGACAAACGATATCAGGACATGAATATGGAGGAGGTAAGTAATATGGTTGGCTTTGCCAATCGTCAGTCCTTCTATGCTTCGTTTTACAAGATTATGAATATGACTCCGCGTGACTACCGTCTTCAGCATTTAGCTCAGCACCCACATCAAAAGACAAAGCGGCTGAAGAACTAACAACTACATTCATCAGATGCGCCATATTAATTATTGTGATGAGCGGTTTGCCGATGTGCAACTGCTCAGGTATGAACTCGCGGACTTTGAGAACCTGACCGTTGGTCAGAAGACCCTTATTTATTATCTCTCCAAGGCAACACTCTTCGGGCGTGACATAACTTTCGACCAGTTTGGTCGTTACAACCTCTTAATACGTAAGACGTTAGAAGTCATATACACAGACTTTCGCATCGACCGCGACACGCCTGATTTTCGTGCTCTGGAGGTCTACCTAAAGCGTATATGGTTCTCTAACGGCATCTATCATCACTATGGCAGTGAGAAATTCACTCCCGAATTCTCGTCCGACTACCTCCGTGAAGCCTTACATCGCGTTGACACTCGTCGCCTGCCTTTGGCTGACGGGCAGACGGTTGATGCACTCTGCGATGAGATCTTCCCGGTAATTTTCGACCCCGCTTTTCTGCCTAAACGTGTCAACAAGGCAGACGGTGCTGATCTCATAGCAACTTCTGCTTGTAATTATTATTCCGGTGTTACGCAGGAGGAGGCCGAAGCTTTTTACAATGCCATGAAAGATGTTGCAATGAAGGAACCGCCGTCTGTTGGACTGAACACCACTCTCGTCAAGGAAAACGGCACGATGGTGGAACGTGTATGGAAGGTTGGTGGTCTTTACGACAATGCCATCAGGCATATTGTATACTGGCTGAAGAAAGCCTGCGGCGTGGCAGAGAACGATACACAGCGTGAGGTGATACAGACCCTCATCGACTATTATGAGACCGGCGACCTGCGCCTCTTTGACGAGTACAGCATCAAATGGCTGCAATGTCTTGATGGTCGTGTTGACTTCATCAACGGTTTCATTGAAGTCTATGGCGACCCGTTGGGACTGAAAGGCTCGTGGGAGGGATTAGTGGAGTATATTGACGAGAAAGCCACTCATCGCACCCGTACTATTGCTGCCAGCGCACAGTGGTTTGAGGATCATTCGCCCGTCGACCCCCGTTTTCGGAAGCCCGTTGTGAAAGGTGTCTCCGCAAATGTGATCTGCGCTGCAATGCTTGGCGGTGATGAGTATCCGTCGGCAGCTATAGGGATAAACCTACCCAATGCCGACTGGATACGTGCTCGTTACGGTTCAAAGAGCATAACAATCTCCAACATTACCGATGCCTATAACAAAGCAGCTCACGGCAATGGGTTCAAGAAAGAGTTCGTTATTGATCAGGAAACACTCTGTCTTATAGATAGATATGGTGATGCTTGTGACAATCTGCATACCGATTTGCATGAGTGCCTCGGACACGGCAGCGGACAGCTGTTGCCCGGAGTCGACCCTGACGCGCTCAGAGCCTACGGAAATACCATCGAGGAGGCTCGTGCCGACCTGTTTGGACTGTATTTCATTGCTGACGAGAAACTTGTCGAGTTGGGACTCATGCCAGACGGCGAAGCGTATAAGGCTCAGTACTATACTTACATGATGAATGGCCTGATGACTCAGCTCATTAGGATTAATCCGGGTAACCATATTGAAGAGTCTCATATGCGCAACCGTGCGCTCATATCACGCTGGTGTGCCGACCAGGGCGATACTGTGAGGTTAGTAAGACGCGATGGTAAGACTTATGTGCAGATAAGCGACTTCCAGAAGCTGCGCCGACTCATAGCACAGCTGTTGGCCGAGATACAGCGGATAAAGAGTGAAGGCGACTATGAAGCTGCTCGCCAGTTGGTTGAGCGGTATGCTGTTACTGTCGACGATAACCTTCACGCTGAGGTTCTCGAGCGTTATCGTAGACTTAATCTTGCGCCTTACAAGGGCTTCATCAACCCTCAGTTGTTACCAGTCTTCGATGAACAGGGTAATATAGCCGATGTCCAGGTGAACTACGACGAGAGCTATGCCCACCAGATGCTTCGCTATAGTTCGGAGTACGGAACGCTGATATAGACGGATAGGAAATGTTCGATCCTTATTCAAACTATACTCTAACGAAAAAGACAAAAACAAAAATGCATACTACCATCGAGAATGAACCCGAAGAGTGTCGTCATGTTGCTACAACAACCGAAAAGGTAAAGATGATAAAACAGTCTTTCAGGCTGATGATGGACGGTGCCGTAGCAAGTTCTATGCATGAGAAGGGACTTCGTTATCACTTGAATTGGGGCGCAACGCTACCCCGTCTGCGTGCCATTGCCAATGAATACGGACAGAACTACGATCTGGCAATTGCTTTGTGGAAGGAAAACGTCCGTGAGTGCCGGTTACTTGCGACGATGATAATGCCTGCTGAAGAGATTCTGCCAGAGGTTATCGATATTTGGATGGAGCAGACGGACACCATGGAGATTGCCGAGCAGGCATCTTTGAACTTATACTCTAGGCTGCCATTCGCCCCGGAGAAGGCGTTCCAGTGGATAGCCAGTGACAAGGGACTGTACCAGTTGTGCGGGTTCCATGTGTTGAGCCGACTTTTCATGAACGGGCAGGAGCCCAACGCCCGTTCCATAAATGAATTCATCGACCAGGCTATCGCTGCACTTCTCGGCACCAACCTTTCGGTACGCAAAGCAGCTATGAACAGTGTCATTCGCTTCGCAGAACTCGGTCTTGTGTATGAAAGATTGGCAAAAAGTGCATTAAAACATGCTAATTTAGACTTTTTATAATTTCAATCGCCCGTTATCTGAACTTTTTGTTGTAATTTTGTGCGGTTTATGAAGTTTATGACAGATGAAAGATAACGCTAAAGCTGCTGTAGAGCAGATACTAGACAGCTATCTCGCCATGAACAACCATCGTAAGACGCCCGAACGCTATGCGATATTGAAGGCTGTGTACAGCATCAACGGGCACTTCAGTCTTGACGAGCTTGGTGAGAAGCTATCCGCAGAGTATAAGTTCCCTGTCAGTAGGGCAACGTTGTACAATACTCTGAACTTGTTTATGGAGTTGCGTCTTGTCATTCGCCACCGTTTTCAGGGCACTACCAAGTACGAGGCGTGCTATGACAATAACAGTCACTGCCACCAGATGTGCACCGTCTGCGGCAGGGTTCACGAGGTTAAGTCGCCCGAGATAGCCGCTGCCATTGACAATCTTCACTTAAGTCGTTTCCGTAAGGATGGCTTCACCTTATATATATATGGTATATGCTCTACGTGCCAAGGCAAGATTACCCGTCTGAAAAAGACAGAGGATAAGAAAAATGCAAAACGAAAGTATACAAAAGATTTTTAGATACAATGAACAAAGGAAAGGTAGACGTCCTGCTGGGACTCCAGTGGGGTGATGAAGGAAAGGGAAAGGTGGTCGACGTGCTGACCCCGAAGTATGATGTAGTAGCCCGTTTCCAGGGTGGTCCTAATGCAGGTCACACACTGGAGTTTGAGGGGCAGAAGTATGTTTTGCGCTCCATCCCGTCAGGCATCTTCCAGGGTGGTAAGGTCAACATCATCGGTAATGGCGTGGTGCTGGCCCCGGATCTGTTCATGGACGAGGCTATAGCACTGGAGGCAAGCGGTCATGAGTTGAAGAGCCGATTGCACATCTCGAAGAAAGCCCATCTCATTATGCCCACACATCGCGTCCTTGATGCTGCCTACGAGGCACAGAAGGGCAAGAACAAAGTCGGCACCACAGGAAAGGGCATCGGTCCCACCTACACCGACAAGGTTAGTCGTAACGGCCTTCGTGTCGGTGATATCCTGGATGGTTTTGATGAGAAGTATGCTGCCGCAAAGGCACGTCACGAGGCTATACTGAAGTCGCTTGCCTTCGAGTACGATATTGCTGAGGTTGAGAAGAAGTGGCTCGAAGGCATTAATTACCTGCGACAGTTTCCCATCGTCGATTCCGAGCACGAGATCAACAACATCCTGCGTAGCGGGCAGAGTGTACTCTGTGAGGGCGCACAGGGGACTATGCTCGACATTGACTTCGGCTCTTATCCGTTCGTTACGTCCAGCAATACTATCTGTGCCGGAGCATGCACAGGCTTAGGTATCGGGCCGAATAAGATAGGCGACGTTTATGGCATTATGAAAGCCTACTGCACACGTGTCGGAGCGGGTCCGTTTCCCACGGAGCTGTTTGATGAAACGGGAAAGACAATACGCGATCTCGGCCATGAGTACGGCGCTGTTACAGGTCGTGAGCGACGGTGTGGTTGGATTGACCTTGTGGCCCTGAAGTACAGCATCATGGTTAACGGTGTGACGAAGCTCATTATGATGAAGAGCGATGTCCTTGACGGATTCGACACTATCAAGGCATGCGTAGCATACAAGCAGAATGGTCGTCAGATAGACTATTTCCCATATGACATCGAGCACGGCATTGAGCCTGTCTATGAGGAACTGCCGGGATGGAAGACCGACATGACGCAATTCACCAGCGAGGAGCAGTTTCCCAAGGCTTTCCAAGAATACATCGACTTCCTGGAACGGCAGCTTGAGACACCTATCACAATAATAAGCATCGGTCCAGACCGTGCCCAAACAATAGTCCGAAAGTGATGGCACAGAAACCAAGCATACCCAAAGGGACACGCGACTTCGGCCCTCAGGAAATGGCTCGTCGCAACTATATCTTTGACACGATAAAGCAAGTCTATCAGCTCTATGGCTTCCAACAGATAGAGACACCGGCAATGGAGACGCTCGGCACGCTGATGGGCAAGTACGGCGAGGAGGGTGACAAACTCCTTTTCAAGGTCCTCAACTCCGGAGACTACTTGAGTAATATCGGCGATGAGGAACTTCTCGGGCGTAACACACTCCGCTTGGCAGCCCGTCTGTGTGAGAAAGGTCTACGCTATGACCTTACGGTGCCTTTCGCCCGCTATGTGGTCATGCACCGCGAAGAACTGCTGCTGCCCTTCAAACGCTACCAGATGCAGCCAGTATGGCGTGCTGACCTCCCCCAGAAAGGACGCTACCGTGAGTTCTGGCAGTTTGACGGCGATATTGTCGGCTCTGACTCTCTGCTCAACGAGGTTGAGCTGATGCAGATTGTCGACACTGTGTTCCAGCGTTTCGGCGTACGTGTCAAGATAAAAATCAATAACCGCAAGATCCTTTCTGGTATTGCAGAGGTTATTGGTGCCGCAGACAAAATCGTCGACATCACGGTGGCTATTGACAAGTTAGACAAAATTGGTATCAGTAATGTAAATCAGGAGCTGCGTGAGGACGGTCTGACAGAGCAACAGATAGAGAAGCTTCAGCCCATAATCCTTCTTGAAGGCACTAATGACGAGAAGCTGACAACTATTGGCGAGGTACTCAAGGACAGTGAGACGGGCATGAAGGGTGTCGAAGAACTGAGGTATATCATAGGCCTGCTGTCAACAGGACTTAAGAACGAGTTGCAGCTTGACCTTACACTGGCACGCGGACTGAACTACTACACAGGAGCCATCTTCGAGGTCAAGGCTCTCGATGTTCAGATTGGGTCCATTACGGGAGGTGGTCGCTACGACAATCTGACGGGTATCTTCGGCATGTCTGGCATCTCAGGCGTTGGTATTTCATTCGGAGTAGATCGAATCTACGATGTTCTCAACCAACTCGATGCCTATCCCAAGGATGCTCGTTCCGGCACTCAGCTGCTTTTCATCAACTTCGGTGAATCTGAAACTGCCTATTGCCTGCCGACGGTGGCCATGGCTCGTGCAGCTGGTATACGCACGGAACTGTTCCCTGATTCCTCTAAGATGAAAAAGCAGATGTCGTATGCCAATCAAAAGCAGATTCCATTCGTGGCTCTTGCCGGTGAGACAGAAATGGCGCAGGGTAAGCTGACTCTGAAAAATATGGAGACCGGCGAGCAGACGCTCGTTTCGCCTGACGATCTAATAAAGCTGATTGTCGAATAATGGCTATTACAACCTCAACGCTTATGAGACTACTACGGTTATTATGTTGTGCATCACTCGTGCTGTGCCTCACTGCTTCAACCGAGAAAACCACTACCATATTTATAATAGGTGACTCGACGGCAGCCAACAAGGACATCTCGCACGACCGTAAAGAACGAGGGTGGGGTATGGCACTACAGTGCTATTTCGACGATAACATACGCATCGACAACCATGCTGTCAATGGACGCTCCTCGCTCTCGTTCTTCAACGAGGGACGATGGGCTAAGGTTCTTGAACTGATGAAGCCAGGTGACTATGTCATAATACAATTCGGCCACAACGACGAGAAACCAAAGGAAGACCGTCATACCGACCCGGGGTCGACGTTCGACTATATGCTGGCACGCTACGTCCGTGAGACACGTGAGAAGGGCGGTATACCTGTCCTTATGAACTGTGTTGTCAGACGGAACTTCTTTGTTAACGCTCCCGAAAACGATGACGATGAGAAATTGCGTACCACTACTTTCAAGGACGGTGTGAAGATGGTCGAGGGTGACTCGCTCATAGACACCCATGGACTATACCGCGTTGCACCTCGTGACGTCGCAAAGCGCATGAACGTTCATTTCGTCGATGCAAACCAAATTACTCACGATTTGGAACAGGGCCTGGGCACAGAGGAGTCGAAACGCCTGCATATGTGGTTCAAGCCTGGCGAAGAGCCCAGCGTTCCCGACGGCCGTCAGGACAATACCCATTACAATGTCCATGGTGCTCAGGTGGTGGCTCGACTGCTGGCAGACGCGTTGTGCGAGGAGATACCCGTTCTTAAGAAATACCGCTGCGCTACCGACATCACCGTTGATCGGAAAGGCCGCGGCGACTACATGACACTTGACGAGGCCATTGCCTGTGCTCAGGTGTCGTCGAAGAGAGAAATTACAATTCAAATTCTTGGTGGAGAATGGCAGCAGCCAAACTTGCCCAAGAAGTCGCGCATAAAGTTTGTCTTGCGCGAGGGTGCTGTTTTTAAGAAATGACGAGTGTCAAAAAAGAGGTGAGAGGACGTGCTTAAGTTACCTCTCACCTCTATATGGGACTTAGTCACCTTGTCTCAGACTTCATAGTCCAGGCAGCTGCGCTGGACAGTAAAGGGGCGCACCTTAGTATTTGCTACTGCCACATGTTCTGGGTGTGTGGCGTAGGTTTTTAGTGCAGCCTCGCTGTCGAGTGTGCTGTCAAGCATAACATCTGCAGTAGACGTAGACAGCCGCCCGTCTATGATGACTTTAACTTCTCTCAGCCCGGGAACCTTTCCAACGAGTCCTTCGAGTCCGGCTTTGATGCCTTCCTTAACATTTTGCTTTTCCTCTTCAGTTAATTCTGGATTCAGAGTCCAGAGAATAATGTGCTTTACCATATGATTTTTATTGTTTTGTTGGTTTGATTCTGCAAAATTATATAAAAAATGCGGTACATCAAAGTTTTTTTTGTATATTTGCAGCAATAAACCAAAAACACTTGTATTATGAGTAAGACACCAACCCCACACATCGGAGCACAAAAGGGTGAGATAGCTGAGACCGTAATCATGGCCGGCGATCCGCTACGTGCCAAGTTCATGGCCGAAAAGTTCCTTGACAATCCAGTCCAGTTCAATAACGTCCGAGGGATGCTCGGCTTTACAGGTACGCACAATGGCAAGCTCGTCAGCGTCATGGGCCACGGCATGGGAATTCCATCGATAGGCATATACACCTATGAACTATACAACTTCTACGACGTAAATACTATTATCCGCGTCGGCTCTGCAGGCTCCATCAATGAAAACCTGAATGTTGGTGACCTCGTAGTTGCTATGGGTGCCTGCACAAACTCCAACTATGGTGCCCAGTACGAGATGCCGGGCACGTTCGCACCCATCGCTGATTTCGCGTTAGTTCGCGGTGCCGTCGAAGCCTGTGAGCGTTTCGGATATAAATACAAGGTAGGTAACGTGCTGTCATCGGACACGTTCTATACCGAGAATGCTCATAACGACAAGTGGATGTCCATGGGAGTACTGGCCATCGAGATGGAGGCATCCGCCCTCTACATGAATGCTGCTCGTGCTGGTCGTCGCGCGCTTGTCATACTCACCGTCTCTGACAACGTCCTCACAGGTGAGGCCACTACAGCTGAGGAGCGTCAGACGACATTTACTCGTATGATGGATGTGGCGTTCGAACTTGTATAACCGTAACTGACAATCGTAGATTAGCATGGCAACAGTTGACGATAAGAAAGTGATTTTTTCGATGGTTGGCGTGAGCAAGACCATCCATCAGAACCAGAAACAAGTTCTCAAGAACATATATTTGAGTTTTTTCTATGGCGCAAAGATCGGTATCATCGGACTGAATGGTGCCGGTAAGTCAACGCTGATGAAGATTATTGCCGGGCTTGACGAACAGTATCAGGGACAGGTGGTATGGAGCCCAGGCTACACCGTGGGATATCTACCTCAGGACCCGCCTCTGAATGATCAGAAAACTGTCAAGGAGAATGTCATGGAGGGGGTTCAGCACGTTTACGACGCGCTCGCGGAGTATGACGATATCAACGTGAAATTCGGACAGCCAGAGTTCTACGAGGACTCCGACAAGATGGAGCGCCTCATGGCCCGACAGGCAGAGCTGCAGGATGTCATCGACGCTACCGATGCATGGAACATGGACTCAAAACTCGACCGAGCCATGGCGGCCCTGAACTGCCCGCCGGGTGACTGGCCAGTGACTAATCTCTCCGGTGGTGAGCGCCGACGCGTGGCCCTCTGCCGTTTACTGCTTCAGAAACCAGATGTGCTGCTTCTCGACGAACCCACAAACCATCTTGATGCAGAGTCAATAGACTGGCTCGAGCAGCATTTGCAGCAGTACGAGGGGACAGTGATTGCCGTCACCCATGACCGCTATTTCCTTGATGACGTGGCAGAGTGGATACTCGAGCTGGACCGTGGCGAGGGTATCCCATGGCGTGGCAACTACTCCAGTTGGTTGGAGCAGAAGTCGCAGCGGCTAGCTCTTGAGGAGAAGACAGCCTCTAAGCGACGTAAGACTTTGGAGCGTGAGCTCGAGTGGGTGCGTATGGCACCGAAAGCGCGCCATGCCAAAGGAAAAGCCCGTCTGAACTCTTACGACAAGATGCTCAACGAGGAGCAGAAACAAAAAGAAGAGAAGCTTGAGATATTCATTCCAAACGGACCGCGACTGGGTAACAAAGTCATTGAGGCCGTCAGTGTGGCAAAGTCATATCCCGGTAAGCCCTTGTTCCATGATATGAACTTTTCTCTGCCACCAAATGGCATCGTGGGAGTTATTGGTCCCAATGGCGCTGGAAAAACCACGCTCTTCCGACTGATTATGGGACTGGAACAGCCCGATTCTGGAACTTTCAGTGTCGGAGAGACAGTAAAGCTATCTTATGTCGACCAGCAGCATCAGGACATAGACCCCGAGAAGACCGTCTATCAAGTGGTGAGTCAGGGTAATGAAACCATACGTATGGGCGGCAAGGATGTCAACGTCCGTGGTTATCTCTCGCGCTTCAACTTCAACGGAGCTGACCAAGAGAAGAAGTGCGGTGTCCTCTCCGGTGGAGAGCGCAACCGCTTGCATCTGGCTATAGCACTAAAGCAGGAGGGTAACGTGCTACTGCTCGATGAACCTACCAACGACATAGATGTCAACACGTTGCGAGCCCTTGAGGAGGGCCTTGAGGCTTTCGCCGGCTGTGCAGTCGTCATCAGCCACGATCGGTGGTTCCTCGACCGTATCTGTACTCATATCCTGGCTTATGAAAGTGTCTCCGATGGTGATTCTTCTGCGGCTTCAGATGCATGTGAAGGCAGCAATGTTTTCTTCTTTGAGGGTAACTACTCAGAGTATGAGGCCAACAAAGCCAAGCGTTTAGGATTAGACGAACCTAAGCGAGCCCGCTACCGCAAGCTGATGGACGAATAGATGTGTCACAAATTAGAGTTAATAAAATTTGCATTTTCTCGCGTTTTTTTGTACCTTTGCACGCAAATTGGAAAAATGATTGTTATAACATTATAAATTTTTATGAATTTCACTTTGTTAATTACCGTCTTGCTGACGGCTATTACACTGGTGGCGGGGGCTTACGTCGTAGCTAAGCTCATAGGTCCACGGTCCTACGCAAAGGTGAAAGGTGAGCCCTATGAGTGCGGCATTCCAACGCATGGCACGTCTTGGCTGCCCGTTAGCGTAGGGTTCTACCTGTTCGCCATTCTTTTCCTCATGTTCGATGTGGAGACCCTGTTTCTGTATCCATGGGCAGTGGTGGTGAAGGACTTCGGCTCGATGGCACTGCTGTCGGTTGGGTTCTTCCTCGTAGTATTGGTTTTAGGCCTTGCATACGCTTGGCGGAAAGGAGCGTTGGAATGGAGCTGAAACCGAAGATAAAGTCCATTCCCTATGAGGAGTGGAACGACAATGAGTCGTTGGAGAAGATTGTTGACGAACTCCACGAAGGAGGCGTGAACGTCATTACAGGTTCGCTTGACAAACTTATAAACTGGGGCCGTGCCAACTCGCTATGGTCGCTGACGTTCGCTACGTCTTGCTGCGGTATCGAGTTCATGGCGTGTGGCTGCTCGCGTTACGACTTTGCCCGTTTCGGCTTCGAGGTGACACGTAACTCACCTCGTCAAGCCGACCTTATCATGTGCGCAGGTACCATTACCCACAAGATGGCTCCAGCACTGAAACGTCTTTATGACGAGATGGCCGAGCCGAAGTACGTCATCGCTGTCGGCGGATGCGCCATTTCTGGTGGTCCGTTCAAGTCGAGCTACCACGTTGTCAAGGGTATCGAGGAGATCGTGCCTGTAGATGTGTTCATCCCAGGTTGCCCGCCACGGCCTGAGGCTATTATGTACGGCATGATGCAGCTTCAGCGCAAGGTGAAGATAGAGAAATTCTTCGGTGGTGCAAACCACAAGCAGACCCGTGAGGAGCGTGCTCTTGGCGTATCGAACGAAGAACTGACGTTCCGTGAGAAGCACGGTGACAACCGTCGCAATCCAATTGTGGTTACTGAGGTTCCCGAAGATTTTGTTAAGGAACTTAATAAAGACGAGGAGGGCAAGGCATGAAACTTGATTTTCTGACATTTGATTTTGACAAGTTCCAGCATGAGATGCAGAACTTGAAGGACAAGAAGGGCTTTGACTACCTTGTGACCATCGTCGGAGAGGACTTCGGTACGGAAGAGGGTCTCGGATGTGTCTATATACTTGAAAACACTGCGACCCACGAACGCTGTTCTGTGAAGCAGATAGCACGTACTCAGGTCTGCGGCGACGGTCTGGCCAGTAACGGCACGGGTGAAACCGATGGTCAGACTTTGTACTATCTGCCCTCGGTAATTGACATCTGGAAGGTGGCAGACCTGCTTGAGCGTGAGGCCTACGACTTTTTCGGCATTGTGTTCTTGGGGCATCCTGACATGCGCCGTCTATTCCTGCGCACAGATTTCAAAGGATACCCATTCCGTAAAGACTGGAAGTTCACTGACGAGTACACCCTAGATGATGACTGTGAGCCAGATTGCGGTCTGGAGTACTACTTAGATAAAGATGGTGTACTGCAGGTGAAGCAAAACCGCCTCTTTACACAGGATGACTACGTCATAAATATTGGTCCTCAACACCCGTCTACCCATGGTGTACTGCGTTTGCAGACCGTACTTGACGGCGAGACTGTGAAGCGGGTCTATCCGTATTTAGGATACATACACCGTGGCATAGAAAAGATGTGTGAAGGTATGACCTATCCTCAGACTCTTGCTTTAACAGACCGTCTTAACTACTTGAGTGCCATGATGCACCGCCATGCACTGGTTGGTGTAATAGAGGAGGGTATGGGCGTTGAGCTTACCGACCGTATCAAATACATCCGTACCATCATGGACGAGTTGCAGCGTATAGACTCGCATTTGCTCTATGTCGGCTGCTGTGCACAGGACATGGGTGCCTTGACGGCCTTCCTCTATTCCATGCGCGACCGTGAGCACGTGCTCAACGCCATGGAAGAGACTACTGGCGGTCGCCTGATACAGAATTATTATAGAATAGGAGGACTGCAGGACGACATTGATCCAAACTTTGTTAAGAATGTCAAGGACCTTGTGAAGTACCTACGTCCGATGATACAAGAGTATGTCGATGTATTCGGCGATAATATCATCACCCACAACCGTTTCGAGGGTGTTGGCCCGATGTCGTTAGAAGACTGTATCTCGTACGCCGTCACCGGACCTGCGGGACGAGCCTCTGGTTGGAAAAACGACGTACGCAAGTCGCATCCCTACGACATGTACGATAAGGTGGAATGGGATCAGGTCGTGATGACCGGCTGTGACACAATGGACCGCTATACGTGCCACATTCAGGAGATGTATCAGAGTCTGAACATCATTGAACAGCTCATAGACAACATCCCTGAGGGTGACTTCTACGTCAAGCAGAAGCCAGTCATAAAAGTGTCTGAGGGACAGTGGTACTTCTCGGTAGAGGGAGCCAGCGGAGAGTTCGGCGTCTATCTCGATTCGCGCGGCGATAAGAGTCCGTATCGTCTGAAAATGCGTCCTATGGGTCTGTCGCTCACCGGCGCCATCGATCCGATGCTCCGCGGACAGAAGATTGCCGACCTCGTGGCCACCGGCGCCGCCATTGACTTTGTAATTCCCGACATAGACCGTTAAGAAATAAGGAAAAGAATATATGTTCGATTTTAGTATTATAACACAATGGTTCGACGAGTTGTTAAGGGTGACATTAGGCCTTAGCGATTTCTGGTCGATATTGATTGAGTGCGTGATAGTCGGTGCAGCAATCCTCGTGGGATACGCTCTGATAGCCATTGCACTGATATTCATGGAGCGCAAGGTCTGTGCATACTTCCAGTGCCGACTGGGTCCGATGCGCGTAGGTCCATGGGGACTTCTTCAGGTGTTTGCCGACGTGGTGAAGATGCTCATAAAGGAGATATTCTTCGTCGACCGCGCTGACAAACTGCTTTATGCTGTAGCCCCTCTGCTGGTGATTATCGGTTCAGTGGGCGCATTCTCCTTCTTGCCGTGGAACAATGGTGCTATCGTCCTCGACTTCAACGTCGGCGTGTTCCTCCTGACAGCTATATCGTCTATAGGCGTAGTAGGAATTTTCCTTGCTGGATGGGGTTCCAACAATAAGTACTCCGTAGTCTCGGCCATGCGCGGAGCCGTGCAGATGATTTCATACGAGATGTCGCTCTGCCTCTGTCTCATCACTGCCGTCATACTCACCGGGACGATGCAGATGTCTGGCATTGTCGAGGCACAGACAGGACCATGGAAATGGCTTATCTTCCAAGGGCACATACCAGCACTGATAGCCTTCCTGGTGTTTCTTGTCGCAGGTAACGCTGAGGCCAACCGCGGGCCGTTCGATATGGCCGAGGCAGAAAGCGAGCTCACAGCCGGACATCACACCGAGTATTCGGGAATGGGTTTCGGATTCTTCTATCTGGCAGAGTTCCTTAACCTCTTCATCATCGCCGGCATTGCCGCCACGGTGTTCCTCGGAGGTTGGGCTCCAGTGAACATCGGTATCGAGGCCTTCGACGAAATCATGGACTACATACCCGGCATCGTCTGGTTCATGGGCAAGACCTTTGCACTGGTGTGGTTGCTGATGTGGATTAAGTGGACATTCCCGCGTCTACGTATCGATCAGATATTGAAACTCGAGTGGAAGTACCTCATGCCACTGTCGCTCATCAACCTTGTGCTGATGACAGTTGTAGTGGCATTAGGCTTATTTATTGAGTAAGAGGTCTTGGGGACTTTGCCCTATAGGCCTAGTCCTAAAGGTCTATTAGCCCCAAAAGCCCTATAAAAAAGGAAAACAATGGAAAAACAACAAGGATATTTTGAAGAACTCGGACACGGACTGAAAACGCTCGCCACGGGAATGAAGGTAACCTTGAAGGAATATTTCAAGGATTTCTTCACCAACAAGTCGACGGAGCAGTACCCCGAGAACCGCAAGACCACGCTTCACGTGGCCAAGCGCCACCGCGGTCGTCTCGTTTTCAAACGCAACGACGACGGCAGTTACAAATGTACGGCATGTACGCTGTGCGAGAAGGCATGTCCTAACGGTACGATAAAGATTGTTGCCCATATGCAGGAGGATCCTGAGACGGGCAAAAAGAAAAAGGTGTTAGACGACTATCTCTATGACTTGGGCGACTGTATGTTCTGCCAGCTCTGTACCAACGCCTGCAACTTTGACGCGATTGAGTTCACCAACGACTTTGAGAACGCTGTCTTCGACCGTTCGAAGCTGGTCCTGCACCTCGACAAGGAGATGTATCAGGGCGGTTCGCTGCCCAACCTGCTCGACGGCGGTGCAACGTTTGAGGTCGGTAAGTTTAATACCAAAACCAAGTAAGGACTATGGCAAATTATGTAATGTTTTGCATCCTCGCCGTCGTCATCCTCGGCTCGGCCGTTATGTGTGTTACGACAAAAAGGATTATGCGCGCAGCAACATTCATGTTGTTCGTGCTCTTTGGCGTGGCAGGTCTTTACTTCCTGCTCGACTATACATATCTTGGTGCTGCACAGATCTCAGTCTACGCCGGTGGCGTGACCATGATTTATGTCTTCGCCATTCAGCTCGTCTCGAAGCAGACCCTTCAGGGCATGACTGAACGTCTCAAGGCCAGTCGTGTGGTATTCGGTGCACTTATGGCCCTTGTCGGACTGGTAACTGTAGTGATGGTATTCCTGAAGAACGATTTTATAATGCGCGCTACTGAGGTAGCCGATGTCGAGGTGCCTGCCAGTGCTATAGGAAATGCACTCGTCGGCGCTGACAAGTATGGCTATGTGCTTCCCTTCGAGTTCATCTCGATATTCCTGCTGGCATGCATCATCGGTGCACTCGTTGTTTCACGTAAAGTAGAGGAGAAATAAGATATGGTACCTGTACAGTGTTATTTTGTGCTCTCAGCACTACTGTTCTTCATCGGCGTCTACGGCTTCATTAGCCGTCGCAACCTAATCGCCATGCTCATCTCCATAGAGCTGGTACTAAACGCCGTCGACATCAACTTCGCGGCCTTTAACCGGTTGCTCTATCCCCACGGGATGGAGGGAATGTTCATGACACTCTTTTCCGTCGGTGTCTCGGCAGCGGAGTCGGCAGTGGCCATTGCCATCATCATCAACGTTTACCGCAACTTCCGTAGCGACAACGTAGACAGCATTATGAACATGAAAAGATAATTGACAGACTATGGAATACGGATATACATTATTCATTCTTCTGCTGCCCCTGTTGTCCTTCGTTGTGTTAGGACTAGCGGGCATGAAGATGTCCCACAAGACAGCCGGGCTCATAGGCACCAGCTCGTTGGGACTGGTAACAATACTGAGCTACTTGACTGCTTTCCAGTACTTCACCGCAGACCGCGTGAACGGAGTGTTCCAGACCATCGTACCCTATAATGTTACATGGCTGCCGTTGGGTAACCTGCATTTCGACATGGGTATATTGCTCGACCCCATCTCGGTAATGATGCTCATCGTCATCTCAACCGTCTCGCTGATGGTTCACATCTACTCCTTCGGTTATATGCATGGCGAGAAGGGCTTCCAGCGCTATTACGCCTTTTTGAGCCTTTTCACCATGTCGATGCTCGGACTGGTCGTGGCCACCAACATTTTCCAGATGTATATGTTCTGGGAGCTTGTGGGTGTCAGCTCGTACCTTCTCATAGGTTTCTATTATCCGCTGAAGCCTGCTATCGCAGCATCCAAGAAGGCGTTCATCGTCACACGTTTCGCCGACATGTTCTTCCTCATCGGAATCCTGACCTTCGGTTACTATACCGACTCGTTCAGTTTCTCCTTTGCAGGCGACATTGTCATGGGGCAGGGCACCACGCCTTTCATCGAGGGTAACGTTGCCAAGGCAGTCACTGCCGGAGCATGCATCGTGCCTACAGCACTTGTGCTGATGTTCATCGGCGGCGCCGGTAAGTCTGCCATGTTCCCGTTGCACATCTGGCTGCCTGATGCCATGGAGGGCCCCACACCTGTGTCCGCGCTCATCCATGCCGCCACGATGGTCGTTGCCGGTGTGTTCCAGATAGCACGTATGTTCCCGTTGTGGATACAGTATGCTCCAGAAGCCATGTCGGTCATAGTCTGGGTGGGTGTCTTTACTGCTTTCTATGCAGCGGCTGTTGCCTGCGCGCAAAGCGACATCAAGCGAGTGCTGGCCTTCTCGACCATTTCGCAGATAGCGTTTATGATGGTGGCTTTGGGCGTCTCGTTGCCCGGTCATGAGGCAGTGCTCGACAATCACACTCAGTTAGGCTATATGGCCGGTATGTTCCATCTCTTCACTCACGCCATGTTCAAGGCTTGTCTCTTCCTGGGGGCTGGATGCATCATCCACGCAGTGCATAGTAATGAGATGGCTCTCATGGGTGGCCTGCGTAAGTATATGCCGGTCACCAATGCCACGTTCCTCATCTCTTGTCTCGCCATAGCCGGCATCCCATTCTTTTCGGGATTCAGCTCCAAGGACGAGATCATCACGGCCTGCTTCCAGTACAGCCCTGTCGTGGGTTGGATAATGACAGGCATAGCTGCCATGACGGCTTTCTACATGTTCCGGTTGTACTACGGCATCTTCTGGGGAACAGAGAACGTTGAGGCTCACGAGCACCATACCCCCCACGAGGCACCACTGACGATGACCATACCGTTGATAGTCCTTACGGTCATTACCCTCGGTGTCGGCATCTACAGCACTCTTGCCGGATTCCTCGGATGGGGCGGCTCCTTCGGTTCATTTGTGTCAGCCAGCGGCGAAGACTACACCATACACTTCGACGTTCAGATAGCTGCTACGTCGACCGTCATAGCCATCCTGAGCATTTGTCTGGCAACATATATATACAAAGGAGAGTCACAGCCCGTGGCCGACCGTCTCTATAAGACTTTCCCGAGGCTACACCGTGCCGCATACAAACGTTTCTATCAGGATGAAATATGGCAGTATGTTACGCACCGCATCATCTTCCGTTGTATCTCAAAGCCTATTGCGTGGTTTGACCGTCACGTCGTCGACGGAACGTTCAACTTCATGGCATGGGGAGCCAACGAGGCTGGCGAAAGCCTTCGTCCATGGCAGAGCGGCGATGTCCGTCAGTATGCCGTATGGTTCCTGACAGGTACTGTTGCGTTAACCCTTATACTGTTGTGCATATAGCCTAAACGGACCTATAAATAAAAGGATAAAAGCATTATGAACATATTAAGTCTATTTGTTTTAATTCCAGCCCTGATGCTGCTGGGATTGTGGGTTGCCCGCAACCTCAATCAGGTGCGCGGTGTGATGGTGACAGGTGCATCATGCCTACTGGCACTGTCGGTGTGGCTCACCATATATTTTGTACAGCAGCGTGCTGCCGGCAATACCGATGAGATGCTGCTGACAGCCTCTACGCCATGGTTCGAACCGCTGAACATCGCATACGCCGTCGGTGTCGACGGCATCTCGGTGGTTATGCTTCTGCTGTCGAGCATTATCGTCTTTACAGGTACCTTCGCCTCGTGGCAGCTGAAGCCACTGACCAAGGAGTACTTCCTCTGGTTTACGCTACTGTCGACAGGTGTCTACGGATTCTTTATTTCGACCGACCTCTTCACCATGTTCATGTTCTACGAGGTGGCACTTATTCCCATGTACCTGCTGATTGGTGTCTGGGGCTCGGGCCATAAGGAGTATTCAGCTATGAAACTGACGCTGATGCTCATGGGAGGCTCTGCACTGCTCATCATCGGCATACTTGGAATATACTTCTTCTCTGGAGCAACGACGATGAACGTCAATGAGATTGCTGCTATGCACAACATACCTGTAGAGATACAGAAAGTGTTCTTCCCGTTCATCTTCATTGGGTTTGGCGTGCTCGGTGCTCTGTTCCCCTTCCACACATGGTCGCCTGATGGTCATGCCTCGGCTCCTACGGCTGTGTCAATGCTCCATGCAGGCGTACTGATGAAACTTGGAGGCTACGGATGTTTCCGTGTTGCCATGTACCTGTTGCCTGAGGCTGCTCAGGAGTTGGCATGGATTTTCCTGATACTGACTACTATATCAGTCGTATATGGTGCTTTCTCGGCATGCGTACAGACCGACTTGAAATACATCAATGCCTATTCGTCGGTGTCACACTGCGGACTGGTGCTGTTCGCACTGCTGATGATGTCGCAGACGGCAGTTACAGGTGCCATACTTCAGATGCTGTCGCACGGACTGATGACGGCACTCTTTTTCGCACTCATCGGTATGATTTATGGTCGCACGCACACTCGTGACATTCGTGAACTGGCCGGTCTGATGAAGATTATGCCGTTCCTTGCTGTGGGGTATGTCATAGCCGGTTTGGCGAACCTTGGACTGCCCGGATTCTCCGGTTTCATTGCTGAGATGACAATCTTCGTCGGTTCATTCGGAGCAGAGCCCCTCTCGGGCGACCCGAACACATCGTTCCGCATGGTGGCAACAATCATAGCCTGTACAAGTATTGTTGTCACGGCAGTCTACATCCTGCGTGTCGTCGGAAAGATTCTCTACGGCGAGGTCGAGAACAAACACTTCCTCGAGCTCACCGATGCTACGTGGGACGAGCGCGTGGCCGTCATCTGCCTCATCTTCTGCGTTGCGGGTCTCGGTTGTCTGCCGTTCTTCTTCAGCGATATGATTTCGCCTGCCGCAGGAACAATTCTTCAGTCAATAGGTGTCATGTAAAGAAAGGAGGACAAAGAAATGAATTACGATCAATTCCTACAAATGATTCCCGAGGCCGCACTCGTGGCCGCACTGATAATAGTATTCTGCGCCGACTTCTGTTTGGCAAAGACAAAGGTGAAGGGATACCTCATGTACTGTCTCACTGCAGTATTGCTGCTCGTGACCACGGCTACCGCCACCCAGGTGGAGCCGACCTCTGCCTTTGGTGGGCTTTATGTCACCACGCCGATGGTAAATGTCATGAAAACCATTCTTACAGCAGGAACGCTCGTCGTCGTCATCATGTCTCAGACGTGGTTTGAGACAGGCAGTGCCAAGAAGATTGAGGGAGAGTACTACATGCTTGTTCTGTCGACATTACTCGGCATGTATATAATGATCAGCTCAGGCAACTTTCTGATGTTCTTCCTCGGACTCGAGACAGCATCGGTGCCTATGGCGTGTCTTGTGGCCTTCGACCGTCTGAAGAAGAATTCTGCTGAAGGAGCTGCCAAGTACATCCTGATGGCGACGTTCTCAAGCGGCGTAATGCTCTACGGCATATCGATGCTCTACGGAGTGACTGGGACACTCTACTTCGACGACATGGCAGCACGCCTCACCCAGAGTGATTTCTACACCGCAGACTGGGGATTGTGCATCGCCGGACTGGTGTTCTTCTTCAGCGGGCTGGGATTCAAGCTCTCGCTCGTGCCTTTCCATTTATGGACGGCAGACACCTATCAGGGTGCTCCTACGCCGGTGACAGGCTATCTGAGCGTTGTCTCGAAAGGTGCTGCCGCACTGGCGCTGTTCATCATCCTGACGAAGGTCTTCGGCACAATGTTCGAGTATTGGCAGCTGCTCCTTGGCGTTGTTATCGTGCTTACAATAACCGTTGGTAACCTCTTTGCTATACGCCAGACGGAGCTGAAGCGGTTCATGGCCTTCTCGTCAATATCGCAGGCTGGTTACATCATGCTCGCCGTCATGGGCGACCCCGTCATGGGAGCAACAGCCCTGACATACTATGTGTTAGTTTACGTAGCTGCCAATATGGCAGTGTTCACGGTGATACACCTCGTGGAGCGTAACAACGGTGGGCGCACTGACATGGCAGCCTATAATGGTTTCTACCAGACGAACCCGAAGCTGTCGTTCCTCATGACGCTGGCATTGTTTTCGTTGGCAGGAATACCTCCTTTTGCAGGCATGTTCTCAAAGTTCTTCGTGTTCATGGCAGCAGCGGCGGAAGGCTCTTTCTGGGTTTACTTCGTGGTGTTCATCGCACTTATCAACACCGTAGTGTCACTGTACTACTACCTGCTTATAGTCAAGGCAATGTACATCACCAAGACAGATGCTCCGCTGCCCACGTTCCGTAGCGACTTCAACTCGCGTTTGGCACTTGCCCTCTGTACAGCAGGTGTCATAGCCTTCGGCATTGTGTCTTGCATCTACGACTGGATCTCTAATGCAGCTGTGTAGACGCAGGAAGGAGTAGAGTAGAGAGTTTGTTATCGTGCAGTGATATTGAAAAACATGGTACTATACCCGCTTCTCTTTGAGCCCATCCTGCACCAAGTGGTGTGGGGTGGGCATCGTTTGAGGCCGTATAAGGGGCTTATGCCGTCTGACGAGCCGATAGGCGAGAGCTGGGAGGTTAGTGCCGTACCTTCAAGTATAAGTATAATCAGCAATGGGCGGTGGGCAGGTCGCGACCTTGTATCCGTCATAGAAGAGAATCCGTCGGAGATTCTTGGCCGTGCAGTCTTTTCGAAATACGGTGCCCACCTTCCGTTGCTTGTAAAATTTATCGATGCCGAACGCGACCTCAGCATCCAAGTGCATCCTAACGACGCTATGGCGCGCCGTCTTCACGGAAAGTCGGGAAAGAGCGAGATGTGGTATGTCATCAAGGCCGACGAGGGCAGCTTTCTCTATGCTGGCTTCAAGCAGCCGTTGACTGCCGGGGAATACCAGCAGCGTGTGGCCGACGGTTCCATCACTGAAGTACTGGCTAAGCACATGGTACGGCCTGGTGACGTTTTTTACCTTCCTGCCGGCCGCGTTCATGCTATATGTGGTGGCATACTGCTTGCTGAGGTCCAGCAGTCATCGGATGTAACATACCGAATATTCGACTATAACCGTCCTGGGCTCGATGGTAAACCGCGTGAGTTGCACACGGCATTGGCAGCAGAGGCGCTGGACTTTCACGTCGAGCAACGCTACCAGACAGTTTACACCCCATACGTGAACCGTGCGACGCAGATTGTAGACACTCCGTTCTTCGACGTGAGGATAATGGAGATTACCGAGCCCTTTCACCGTAACCTCCTGAAGTACGACAGCTTTATCATATCGATGTGCATTGACGGCGAGTGCAAGATCCGCATACGCGGCACAGGCGGCGAGATACTGCTACGCCAGGGACACAGCACGCTGATTCCAGCCGCGATTGCCGATTACGACATCCTGCCCATTTCTCCTGCCGTTCGTCTGCTCGATGCCTTTATCGACAACATGGACCGCACACTCTCCGGTTCCATCACGCGCTTTTTGCATCTTACTGTAGAGTAGGGGAGTGTTGAACACTTAGAATTATTGTTCGCTTGCGTACGAGACCATACTCAGCAACAGGACAAGTGCGATATGTTCAATGCTCAATGTTCAAATGCTCAATCTGTTTCACTTACGTTTATGCGAGCGCATAAGAAAAAAGCACACGAGGGGACTCGTGTGCTTGAAAGAGTTCTGCCAGAATCTTTTTGCTTATTCTGACAGTTCTATTGTCTGCGCAGTTTGCTTTTTGCTTATGCAAGCAGTTTTTTTACCTGGTCGTAGACGTTCTGTCCTGTGTATCCGAGCTTCTCGTCGAGAACCTTGTAAGGAGCAGAGAATCCGAAGCTCTGCAGACCCCATACACGTCCGTCGCTTCCTACCAGTCCCTCGAGTGTCACGGGCAGTCCGGCCGTCAGTCCGAACTTCTTCTTGCCTGCGGGTAGTACGCTCTGCTGGTATTCAGCCGACTGCGAACGGAAGAGCCCCTCAGACGGTACGCTAACTATGCGCACCTTAACGCCGTCCTCACGCAGGAGCTTGGCACCAGACTCGAGTGTTGACACCTCAGAGCCGCTTGCCAGGAGAATGACATCGTAGTCGTCGTCTGAGCCAGCCACAACGTATGCACCCTTCGTGGCCTGTGTGTAGTCGTTGCCCTCTGGCAGCATGTCGATGTTCTGACGAGAGAAGATGAGGGCTGTCGGCGTCTGTGTGTTCTCCATTGCCATGCGCCAGCAAACAGTTGTCTCCTCGGCATCGGCAGGACGAAGAACCAGTAAGGAGTTGCGTCCGTGGTGGTTCTTGAGTTTTTCCATGAGACGTATCTGTGCCTCCTGCTCGACGGGCTCGTGTGTCGGTCCGTCTTCGCCGACGCGGAAAGCATCGTGAGTCCAAATGAACTTCACTGGCAGTTCCATGAGTGCAGCCATGCGTACGGCAGGCTTCATATAGTCAGAGAATACGAAGAAAGTACCGCAGGCTGGTATGACGCCACCGTGCAATGCCATACCTATGCAGCAGCAAGCCATGGTGAGCTCAGCTACTCCGGCCTCGAAGAATGCACCGCTGAAGTCGCCGCGTACGATGTCGTGCGTCTTCTTGAGGAATCCGTCTGTCTTGTCGGAGTTGGAGAGGTCTGCCGAGGCGCAGATCATGTTGGGCACCTGCTCGGCAAGCACCGAGAGCACCGTTGCCGACGCACCGCGTGTGGCTGCGCCGGCCTTCTGCTCTACCTTCGTCCAGTCGATGACGGGAGCCTTGCCGCTGAACCAGTCTGTGAGCTGTTGTGCTTTCTCGGGGTTGGCCTTTGCCCATGCCTCTTTCTTGGCGTAGCGTTCTGCGACAATAGCTTTGAGTTCCTTGGCACGCCGTGCGTAGAGCTCCTGTACTTCGGGGAATATCTGGAATGGGTTCTCCGGATCAGCTCCGAGATTCTTCATTGTGTTAATGTAAGCGTCGCCGCCGAGGGGGGCACCGTGTGTGGCACAGTTCGACTCGTACGATGAGCCGTCAGCCTTGCGTGCGCCCTTACCCATGACGCAGTGTCCGATGATAAGTGAGGGACGTTCCTTTTCTGCCTGTGCCTTAATAATGGCATGACGTATCTGGTCCACATCGTTGCCGTCGATTTTCTGTACATACCATCCCCATGCCTCGTACTTCTTTGCCGTGTCCTCGCATGTGACGACTTCTGTCTTCGTAGAAAGCTGTATGTCGTTAGCATCGTAGAACATGATAAGGTTGTCGAGGCCCAGGTTTCCGGCTATGCGCCCGGCTCCCTGTGAAATCTCCTCCTGGACACCGCCGTCGGAGATGTAAGCGTAGATGGTCTGTCCCATAACCTCCTCGCCGAGCTTATCTTTGAGGAACTTGGCAGCTATAGCAGCACCTACGGCGAATGTGTGACCCTGACCGAGCGGCCCAGAGGTGTTTTCGATGCCGCGCGCCAGCTCTCGCTCTGGGTGACCTGGAGTCACCGAGCCCCACTGACGTAGGTTCTTGAGGTCGTCAAGTGTGTACTTGCCGATGAGTGCCAGCTGCGAGTAGAGCATAGGAGCCATGTGACCTGGGTCTAGGAAGAAACGGTCGCGTCCCTCCCACTCGGGGTTCTCGGGGTCGTAGACGAGGAACTCGCTGTAGAGCGTGTTGATGAAGTCGGCTCCGCCCATTGCTCCTCCTGGGTGTCCGCTTTTAGCTTTCTCAACCATTGATGCAGCCAGTATTCTGATGTTGTCGGCTGCCATGTTCATGACTTTGTTGTCGTTCATAATGAAAGTTTTGTTTATGTTTTAAGTTGTAAAAGTTGCGTCATTGACAAACGTGGCTACAAATTTAGTAAAAAAAAAGATAGCAGAAAAATCTTTTCCGATAAAAAGTGTTTATTTCGCAAAAATAAGCGTACCTTTGCAGCCGGAATCAAGAAAAGCCGATGGAAAAGCATCTATACATATTAGGTATCGAGTCGAGCTGCGACGACACGTCCGCCGCCGTGCTGCGTGACGGAGTCCTTCTGTCGAACGTTACCGCATCGCAGTCAGTCCACGAGGCCTACGGCGGCGTAGTCCCTGAGCTTGCCTCTCGTGCTCACCAGCAGAACGTTGTGCCTGTTGTCAGTGAGGCTATCAAACGTGCCGGTATCGACAAGAGCCAGCTTTCGGCCATTGCGTTCACGCGCGGTCCGGGGCTGATGGGGTCACTGCTCGTAGGTGTCAGTTTCGCTAAGGGCTTCGCTCGTTCGCTGGGCATCCCTCTGATTGACGTCAACCATCTTCAGGGACATGTCATGGCCCACTTCATCGATGGTGGTGACGGCGACTTCGCTCCACCTCCATTCCCATTCCTCTGCCTGCTTGTCTCAGGCGGTAACTCTCAGATAGTCAAGGTGAATTCCTACAACGACATGGAGGTTTTGGGGCAGACCATCGACGATGCTGCCGGCGAGGCTATAGACAAGTGTTCAAAGGTCATGGGGCTGGGCTATCCTGGCGGTCCTATCATCGACCGCCTTGCTCGTCAGGGTAATCCCAAGGCCTACCAGTTTGCTGAGCCCAATATCCCGGGTCTCGACTATAGCTTCTCGGGGCTTAAAACCTCTTTTCTCTACTCTCTGCAGAAGTGGGTGGCCGAGGAACCGGAATTTATCGAGAAACATAAGGAAGACATTGCCGCCTCTCTTGAGTACACCATCGTCGACATACTGATGAAGAAACTCAAGAAGGCCGTCAAGCAGACGGGTATCAAGCACGTCGCCGTTGCCGGTGGCGTGAGTGCTAACAATGGCCTTCGTAATGCCTTCCACGATGCCGCTAAACGCTATGGTTGGACTATCTACATTCCGAAGTTCAGCTATACCACCGACAATGCTGCCATGATTGGCATCGTAGGCCATTACAAGCTGCTTGACGGAGAGACGTGCGATATTGATGCTCCGGCATTCTCGAAGGTGACATTTGATTAATAAAAAAGAATAAAACCGATGGATTTTGAAACAAAGATAGCGAGCAGAGAAGTTAGTGAGCTTCTCTGGGACATGGAGCGGACTGTTAGTACAGCCGAGAGCTGTACCGGCGGTCGCATTGCCGAGGCGATAATCTCCATACCGGGAGCCTCGAAATATTTCAAGGGCGGCATAATCTCCTACACCAACGAGATTAAGGAGTCGCTGCTCGGCGTGAGTCACGAGATTCTTGAGGAGAAGACGGCGGTGTGCGAGGAAGTAGCCATTGAGATGGTCAAGGGAGCTTGCAAGGCCTTAGGTACCGACTACGCCATTGCTGCGACAGGAGTTGCCGGTCCTACCGGCGGTACCAAGGAGATACCCGTCGGCACCATATGGCTGGCATGTGGTAACTCTGACCGAGTTGTTACACTGAAGGTAGAGGAAGACCACGGTCGTGACATCAACCTCGCCATAGCTACAAACCGTGCTATGGTGCTGTTCTTAGACTACCTGAAAGGTGAAAACTTCGAAAAGGAAGAACTTGAAGGTTAAAAAACATTAATTCAAATCTGATTGTTAATTATGGATTATGAATTATGAATAAAAATGTGTACCTTTGCACCCTGTTTGGAATAAGTTACTAAAAAGTACAAAATTAAAGTAGATAGAAATGTCTAAGGTTTGTCAAATTACAGGAAAGAAGGCACAGATAGGTTGCAATGTGTCTCACTCAAAGCACCACACCAAGAGAAGCTTTGATGTTAACCTCTTCAGCAAGAAGTTCTACTATGTAGAGGAGGACTGCTGGATTCAGCTGAAGATCAGCGCTGCTGGCCTTCGCATGATTAATAAGGTAGGTCTCGATGCTGCATTGAAGCAGGCTGTAGCCAAGGGATATGTAGATTGGAAGGACATTAAAGTTATAGGAGACTAACGACGATGGCAAGCAAGAAAGCAAAGGGTAACCGCGTCCAGGTAGTTCTGGAGTGCACCGAGATTAAGAACAGTGGTATGCCCGGCACGAGCCGTTACATCACCACTAAGAATCGTAAGAATACGCCTGAGCGTATGGAGCTTATGAAGTATAACCCCATCCTTAAGAAGATGACTCTTCACAAGGAGATAAAGTAAAACTCATTATAGCATGGCAAAGAAAACCGTCGCTACCCTCCATGAAGGCTCAAAGGATGGTCGCGCTTACACAAAGGTTATCAAGATGGTAAAGAGCCCGAAGACGGGTGCTTACATCTTCGACGAGCAGATGGTTCCCAACGAGGCTGTTAAGGACTTCTTCAAGAACTAATGTTCTTCCGTGAGGTTGTTTGTCTCCGACGCGAACAAAGACTTTATTACAATAAGATATAAAGGGCTGCATCCTCATGTGATGCAGCTCTTTTGTTTTACCGATATAATAATGTTTCTCCGTTTCTGTTATTTGAAATTGTGTAGTGAGGTCTACTGCCGTTTGATGTAGTCGACGATCCACTGTCCTACTTCCTGTGTGCCGTACTCCTTGCCTCCTTCGACCTGAATCTCCGGTGTGCGGACGTTCGCATCGAGCGATGCGTTGACAGCCTTCCGCACCATAGACCCTTCGTCAGAAAGTCCGAAGTGTTCAAGCAGCATAGCGGCAGAGAGA
>Ga0247609_10001456_pt1 | contig 28026 bp, 57 predicted proteins | sample 172DNAGHGlowgp2_FD_193487 | JGI IMG/M metagenome (GOLD analysis project Ga0247609, IMG submission 193487) | Sheep rumen microbial communities from Palmerston North, Manawatu-Wanganui, New Zealand - 1728 DNA GHGlow gp2 | ecosystem: Host-associated > Mammals > Digestive system > Stomach > Rumen ... | reverse complement strand
ATGAGTTTATGCTCCGTCGTCTTCAATTCATGGTGACAAAATGTAACTGGAACGATTTTGGAAAAACATGGGGAGAACGTATATTTACTGTATGGTCGGCTTGTGAGGGCATGGCATGATGGTTAATCAAATAACACGAATACTACTCACCATAATTATGGTGGGTTGCTTGTGTTTTGCCTGCTATGAGATAGGCAAAAGTAAGGCAAAAGTTCAAATTGTTGAAAAAGAAAAAGAGGTTATTCGGTATGTTGAAAAACAGAAGGCTAAAATTGCTGCAAAGCCTAATGCTTCTCGCGATGAGCTTGTCCGGATGTTCAAGTCCGGCATATTATAGCAGTTGTCCGGTATATCCGGTTGGCGGCGAAAAGGTCGGTATTGAACTTGAGCGGCTGAGTTTTGAAGAATATCCGGCAACTTGGGAATGGTTGGCGAGAGTTGATAAATTGCGGCAGGAGCTTGAAATATGTCATTGAAATTGTGGATATATCGACCAGATAAAGCGAACCGCCTAAGCATATGGTTAAGGAGTTATGGTAGATGAAAATATTTGTTGACGCTTCATTAGATGAAAAGCGTGGTGTTGCAGGAATCGGGCTTTTTGTGAAACGAGGTGCAAGCAGTCGAGCAATCTCGAACTGGTATAAAACAAACGATGTAAACGAGGCTGAACTTTGGGGAGTGTATCAAGCGGCAATACTTGGACACGGCAAAGACTGCACAATATACACGGATTCTAAAACCGCTTTAGCTTATATTCAAAAAGAAGTCAAAGACAAGCCTAGAACCCAAGAGCAGTATATTAGACATAAGAAAATGGAATGGCTTGCTTGTCAGATAAGAAGATTAAATCCAAAGGTTGAGTGGGTGCGTGGACATTGCAAATATTACCAAGAACTGCCTATTGGAAACAATGTAGCTGATATGATGGCGAAAAATGGGAGGTCAAAATATTACGCACAACAAAAAACCTCCCGATAGTCTGGGAGGTGGGGACTTTTATAGAAAGGAGTCGAAGAAAGTCCTTTAATTAAAATATAATACCTTTTTTAAAAAAGTCAACCCAAAATTTTTTCTAATCTATCTCTTTTGTATGCTTGGATTGATTTATTGACTATGTATAGATCTTGTCCTTCTTGTAATTCTTTTGCTAATTGTCTAACTCTTGCCGGCAATGTTTCACGTGAAACAATACCATAAGAAACGGCGTTTTTAGGTAATCCCTCATAAACAGGCTCGCCTATATATAATTTGTAAAAATCTTTCATCTTATAATCCTCAAGTAAAATTTAATAAAAAACCAAAAAACCTTAATTTTATTTTTAAGGCTTGGTTTTCGGCATCCGCACTCCCAACAAGATAAAGTGCCGCGGCTTATTTTCATAAGCATTGCAAGCTGATTTTGTGTATATCCGTGTTTAATTCTAAAATCTTTCATAGCACACCTCCAAAATATAGTTTATAAAAAAATAAAAAAATGTCAATTAAAATAAAAATAATTATTGACTTTTATTTTTTTTATATGTATAATAGTCTAAAAAGGAGGTGATAAAATGAAATTGATTAAATACATTGCTTTGACACATACGCCGTCAACTCATATTATTTGTATTCCAGTCAAGATGATTCGTGAATTAGGATTATTAAAGGATACAACAGTTCAGATTGAGTTAGATGACGACAAAATTATAATTAAAAAAGTAAAGGAGTAAATTTATGGAATTTTTAAAAGCATTGGCAGAATTACAAGATTCTGTTAGTAAAATCACGAAAAACGCAGACAATCCGTTTTTTAAGTCAAAATATACCGATTTAAACGCAATCTTTGAGGAAGTTAAACCAAAGATTCGTGAAAAAGGGTTTATTTTAATTCAAACCGTTGAGGGGAATAGACTTCACTCGCAACTGATACATATTGAAACAGGCGAGAAAATAGAATCGTTTATGGATTTATTAACAGTTAAGCCTGATATGCAACAGTTAGGTTCAGCGGTTACCTATGCAAGACGTTATTCTTTACTTCCGATGTTAAACATTGAATGTGAAGATGATGACGGCAATCTTGCAAGCGGTAAAACTAAGACATTTAACGAATTGGAAACCTTTGAAGATTTTGACACGGCGATTCGTAGCTGTAAATCGGAAAAGGCAGTAAATGCTTTATGGTATAAATGGCGAGAAAAGTTTACCAAAGATTCCGATGAATACAAAAAACTTTCTCAGACTTCAAGCGATATGAAAACAAAACTTTCCAACCCTGATTTGGGAGTTCAAGTAAGATGATATATGAGGAAGTAATAAATGCAGAAAAAAGACTTGACGATTGTATTGATTGGGAAACAGGCGAAGTCAACCAAGATTATGACGGAGCTTATCAAGAACTTCAAGCGGTTTTATCGTGTGGAATAGAAACCCTTTGTAAAATACGAGCAAATAAACAAGCTAGAATTGAATCCTTAAAGGCGGAAATCAACCGTCTAACCGAGAAAAAGAAGGTTGAAGAAAAGCGTATTGAAAGCCTAGAAAAGTATATCAAGAGTCTTTTTGATAAAACTGGAAAAGAAAAACTTGATGCTGGAACGTTTAGTTTAAGTTATCGTAAAAGCACGCAAGTTAAAGTTGATGATGATTTTGATATTGAGGATTATATGCGTGTTAAAAAAGAGGTGGATAAAGCTAAAATTAAAGCTGATTTATTGGCAGGTGCTGAAATTGCAGGTGCTTGCTTGGTTGAAAACAAGAATTTACAAGTGAGGTAAAAATGGATAGGTTTAAATTTAGAGTTTGGGATAAACAACAAAAAAAATATGAAGATTTACCAAAACTGATAAATCAGGAAGGAGAATTAGTCAGTTTTGCCGTTAGAGATGATTTGAGTAAATTTTATGACATTGAGCAATGCACCGGATTGAGGGATAAAAACGGAGAGCTGATTTATGAGGGCGATATATGCAGAATTAAAGGCACTTATTATGATTGCGACTACAAAGAATATCTTGAAGTTGATGATAATGAAAAAGTTGAATCACTGGAAAAGTTTTTCGGAGAAGCAATGTTAAAGGGCGTGTACTCTGCTCTTGGTTGTGATACTTTACAAGTAGAAATTATCGGTAACATCCACGAAAATGCAGATTTAATGGAGATTTAAAATGAAAATAAAAGACTATCCTTTTCAAATAAAAATTGAAAACAAAATATCGGGTAAAGGCAATCAATATACCAGTATCGGAATTGGTATAACAAGTGTCAAAGATAAAGATGCTAAAACAGCACAAGATAAATATAAAACAGATTGGTTAAACTTGATTGATAAGCGTGATTTGCTTAAATTGGGAACTTTATGCTTAAATGCTTACCAACAATGGACGGCAGACCAAAACAAACCACAAGATGAGAAAAAAGTAGAAGTATCTAGCGATACAAATAGTTACCCTGATTTAGATTCGGATATTCCATTTTGAAGATACGCAACGTTGCAGAATTAAAACCTATCTTTAGAAGTCTTTACGATACTGCAAAGATTCTATTAGATAATGGCAAAGAAGTAGTAGCTGAAGTAAGCGAGTTCAAACCAAAACGAACAAACGCCCAAAACAGCTACTATTTTCTGTTAAATAATGAAGTTGCAAAGTTCTTAAACGATTCGGGGTTGACTTATGGTGAATTTAATCTACCATATAACAAGGACATAGTCCACGAAATTCAAAAAAAGATATTCGGAATTGAAACAACAACCAAGATGACGGTTAAAGAGTTTTGCGATTATGAAACGCAGGTAATTCATTTTTGGCAAGAACGAACGCACGGCGAATGGCAACCGAGCGAAACACCTGAAATTTACCTGATTCGCAAAGGTTATGATTTGGAGTATAATTTAAGATGAAAGCGATTGAAAAAGAATTAGATGCTTTGGTGCAGAGGCTACACAAAAGTCAAAGATGCCATATATGCGGTGTTAAGTATGCAGAGGCAATACATCATATTATCGGTAGAAGTAATAAGATGTTGCGCTATGATATTGTTAATCTATTGCCGGTTTGCTATGGCTGCCACCGTAAAATACACGATGAAGGATTAAATGCACTTCATTATATACCAAAAGAGCAGGCTCAATATTTGATGCAGGTTAAAAATGAATCTTATAAAGATTTTCTGACTTTTGAAATGCAAATGACAGAAGACGAGTATTTAAAGGAATGTAAACAATCATTATTGAAGGTAATCAATGCATATCTTAATTAACTGTATTCCGCCGAAACATACGGCACAAGCAAGCAATAAAATACTAAAGACCAAAGACGGAAAGTATTTTATAGGTAAAAAAAGCGATTCTAAAGCAAAACAAACGCAGAATGACTTAATATCGTTACTTTATCCATACAGACCACAAAAACCGCTTGAGGGTGCGTTAAAACTGGAAATAAAATGGGTTTATCCTTTTAGAAAATCCGAACCAAAGAAAAACAGAATCGGTGAATTGTATTGTTATACACGTCCTGATGTGGATAATTTGTGTAAATTGTTATTTGACGTAATGACACGGCTAGGCTTTTGGATAGACGATTCGCAAATTGCTGATTTGCATTTTGTGAAATATTGGAGTGATAATCCAAGAATTGAAATTTTTATTGAACAACAGTAAAATTTTAATTGATTTTTAACTTTTATGTATTATTATGATAGATGCGATTAGGATAGTGAATAGATGAATGTTAATTATGGGGTAGTTTTTATTCTATTCACTAACGCATAAAAACTCCTCCCGAGTTCTACCCCACCTTTTGAAAGTCGTTAGTGAAATGATACAAGATGGTTATTCAATTTGTTTTAATAGGTGGGTATTAGATACCCGAATAAAGAACGAACTTCCTTTATTGTTGATAATATCAAGTTTAACTGCAAAGACGGGCGAATGTTTTGCAAGTAATCAATATTTTGCGACATTATTTAATTGCACGGAAGTTTCAATATCACAAAAAATAAACAAACTTATTAAAATAGGTTATATATCAGCAGAATATGAAAAGCGTGGTGCTGAGGTTAAAAGAAGGGTTTTACGATTAAAAAATTTTTTAACCGACGATTTAAATATTTTTTATCCGACGATTAAAAATATTTTTAAGGATAATAATATAAGTAATAATAATACAAGTAATAATAAAAAAGAAATATATAAAGAAAAAAGATTTTCCAAGCCATCTGTTGAAGAAATTAAATTATATTGTTTGGAGAGAAAAAACGCTATCAATGCAGAGCAGTTTTTTGATTTTTACGAGAGTAAAGGTTGGAAAATTGGGAGCCAATCAATGAAAGACTGGAAAGCGGCTGTCAGGACTTGGGAGAGAAATACAAAAGTTACATTTACTAATGAAGAAGGAGTCCCTTATTGATGAAAGTATATGAACGATATAAAGATTGTTCTTTTGATAATTTCAAAAGCAATACTGATATTTCAAAATTAAAAAATCCAAAAGATATAAAAAATAATATAATAATCATTGGAGGAGTTGGAACGGGGAAGACCCACCTTGCGTATGCAATCTTAAATATGCTTGCCGAAAAGAAACATTATTCAGAGGCTGATTATTATATAAGTGATTATGTTCTCTATACAACAGTAAAAGAAATTATTGATAATATTAAGGCTCAATGGAATAATGAAAATGAGTATATTAGAGAAGTAATTAGAGATTATAAAACAATTCCGTTACTAATAATAGATGAAATAGGTGTGCAGTATGGGAGTGAAAGCGAGCGTATAGAATTATTTGAAATTTTCAACGAAAGATATAATAATATGTTGCCTATAATTGCAATATCAAATTATGGCAGAAAACAAATTGAAAAGATTTTAGGGTTGAGAATATGCGATAGGTTGTTTGGGGGGGCGGATATAATAGAACTAACAGGAGAAAGCCATAGGTAAAGGAGATGAGGAGATGGGGAGTTTATGTAAATCTATGATGGAAAAGGTTTGTAATAATTTTGAAGTAAGTATAGATGAGATTTTTTCGACAAGGAGATACGAAAAAATAGTAAACGCCAAAAAGGTTATATATTATGTATTAAGAAAATCGGGTTTATCTTTCAATCAAATATCGAGAATTGTCAATAAAGACCATCAGACGATAATGCGAGGCATAGCCACAATCCCTCAAGAATATCTACCTTATGCTGATTATATATCAAAACAATATAAAGACTGGAAACAAGCCGAAAAAGAGGAACAAAATAATTTACTCTTGGAAAAAGAACGGCAACATATCTTAGAGTTACTAAACGCTGGGGAGTCAATAAACAATATTGCATTAAATATAAATAAATCTAAAAGCTATACAGAACAGCAGATTTTAAGGCATTTCGAAAGAAAAATTCTGCCAGATTATAAAAAAAATGCACAATTTATAAAATATTTTGAAAAAAATAAAAAAAACTATTGACTTTTATTTTTTTAAGGTATAATATAAGGGTATAAGTTAAACGAAAGGAGCAAAACAATGAGAACATATCTTGGAACTTTAGAAACTTTTAAAACTCTTCCTCAACATATAAAGAATGAGGTTTTTAGAAAGCTTGGTGGGTATTCTGAAGCAACCATTGATTATGGGTGTGCAACCTATTGGTTTGAAAAAGAAACTCTTAAAAAACAATATGCAAAAGAAATTGAGAGAGAAGAAAAAAGATATGACAATGAGTGTGAAAACGCTAATTGGAATGATTTATGTGATTAAAACAAGAAAAAGAAAGGAGCAAAACAATGAATAACAATTACGAAAATTTTCTACACAAAGCCGCAGACAATGTATGGACTTGGTGGGAAGAAAACAAGTTTGAAGACGAAGGACTTGGAGAAATAAACAAAGCAAGCCAATTTTCAGATTGGGTAGATGGTGTTGATGATGAAAGTTTAGCATCTATCGGCGGAGTTATTTTTGAAAGCGCAAGTCAATTAAGAGCAACAATTAACAAAGGTATTAACAAATACTTTGACGGAGCAAACAACGAATTATGGGAGAATTTATAATGATAAGAGCATTTTTGGTAACATTCTTTTTAGGTTTTTTAATGATATACATTGCGCATAATACATACCAAACAAGCCAGTCAAAGGCAAGATGTGAGCAAATTGTAGCACAGATTCACCAACACGCAGAAAACCTGAATAGCTTATAGGAGATGAAAATGTTTAATGAAGATGATTTTTTTAATTTAAGTAAAGAAGAATATTGCCAAAAATATAATATTCTCTCCGAAGAATACGATATGTTACAAAAAGATTTTCAGGAGATGTGAAATGGAACAGCAAAATTGGGAACTTATGGGCAAAGTCTATAAAGAGCAAGTAGAATCTTTGAGAGCAGAACTTGCCAAGAAAGAAAAAGAAATCCAACACTTGCACGAACTTTTAGACCTTCAAGAAAAGGAGAAGACCAATGACAAACAATGCGCCTGATTATACCGATAACCTCGCCTTTCCACCGCAAGGCGATTGGAGCGATACACAACCTAAGAACAACACCGATAGAACACAATCAAGTTGTGATATGGTTGATAAAATAGAAAAGTTGAGCAAACAGTTGGAGATAGCGGTTAAGTGTTTAAAAAACTATAAATCAGGCACAACGGACAAATGGTTTGCAGAAGTCGCACTTGAACAAATAGAGGAGTTAGAGAAATGACACAAAGAATATTTGATACCGATAACGAACAGGATATGCAAGACTTATGGAACATATTGCCTGATGATGCGGAAAGAATAACTCCTGTAAAAGGAGAATTTAACCATATTGAGTTTGAAGATGATGAGTTCAATACAATACTTTTCAAAATCAACTGGCACGATAAAACAGAAATCACACGACCGATACAGGAAGCCACAGAACAGGATATAGGGAAGTTGTGTGCATTCTGGGACTACAAAGAAGAAATACGATACGGTAGGCTTGATAGAATTTTAAAACAAGGAAAAATGACCTTTTATTTATTAGAGGATATAAGAGATTATTGCCACGCAAGGCGGTTGACTAAACAAGAGATTGAGGAACTTTGTTAAGACGGAGAATGAAGAATGATAAAAGTAGGACAGATATACATAACAGACGGCGAAATAGTAGTAGTATCGTTTTATCGGAAAGGGCAGATAGGGATAATCTACAATGACGGATATGTGATAAATATTTTTAATGACATAATATCTAATTCCGAACTCATTGCCGAATATCCAACTTGGCAAGAAGCTGTAAACAGTAAAGAATTTAAGGGAGAATGAAGAATGAAAACAACAATATTAAGCCTTTTAATAGTAACAGCTTTTACCTGTCAGAGTATAAAGACATCAGCTTTTTCTGGCTTTGATGTTATAAAAAGATGTGAAAATGACGAAGTTATATGTTATTTCGCGAAAATGTGGAATGCTGGTGGAATGTCTTGTAAATTCAAAGACCAAAGTGCTAACGCCAGCAAAAAGGTAGGTAAGTGATGATTAGACGATTACTGTGCTTGCTAGGGTTTCACGATTTTATAGATTGTTGTAATGACGGTAAATGCTTTTTAGCAGGTGGATTTGTAAACGGTGATTGTTATAATTGTGAGTATGGACACGGACATAATATGATTTGTAGATATTGCGGAAAGGAGCTAAAAGATGACTGATATTGTTCATAAAAACGGAAAAATACTAAAACAAGGTGAATTTGCTAATACTAAAGATATGCCTTTTTATGTTTCAGGTTCAGCAGAACATGCAAAAGCAACGAAAATACAAAAAATAAAATACGATGTCGGAAATGAGTGCGTTTTTGAAATAACCAAAGGCGATAAGAAGTGGACAATATCTTTAGATGACTTCTTTGATAAAGTAATTCAGATATGTGGAGAGAAAAAGATGACTAACTTAACCGAATATAGCTGGTATTATTGCAAAATGAAGGATGACGATATACAAATGCTTGAACGTGGAGATGATTATTTCTTATCAGGAGATGTGCCATTGTTGAATAATGAAGTAGAACAAGTCCTTGGTGAAGTGCCAAGTTATGAACAATGGCAAGCAAAACTAGAAGAAAACGAAAATCTCAAAAAAGATTTTAAACTTATGAAAAGATTACTTCGAAGAATGGAAGAAAGTGATAATGCAAGAGAGAAATTTCAAAATGGACGAATAGAAAAATTCAAAAAACTTCTGAAAGAGTGTGTAGAATATGTTAAAAAAGATTATGGAGATTATCTAACATATACACAAAGTGCAATTTATCAAGAAATTAGCGAAGTATTAGGAGAAGATAAATGAGTGAAATTGACAGAATCAACAATGATTTAGTTGTAGATGATATGGTATATAGACCAGTGTCAACACTTCCAAACCAAAACATAGAAGGACACCTTTGCATTAACTACAACGGCAAAGTGCTAGAGTTTAAGGACAAAGATTGTGCAAGTTACGTTAAAACTTTAAGAAAACTTCTGAAAGAGTGTAGAGAAAATATTGCCTCAATAGATTATGATTCGCCTGTTTTAGATAGAGAGCAATCTATATTGTTGAATAAAATCGACCAAGTATTACAGGAGAAAGAATAGATGATTGAACGGATAGGAAAATGTTTACTAACACTTGTAGTAATCCCTTTTATTTTATGTTGTCTTTGTTTTGTTGTATTGGTTGTTTTGTTATTACCTATAATCGTATTAATAAGACCTGATATTGTTAAAATAAACTGGAGACAGAATAGATGATTGATTTAGAAAAACTAGCAAAAGAACACGAGGCTTTGTTCAGTCATTGCGACCTTGCAAGCCAAATGGAAAAGTTGAGGGAAGAAAAATGCGAAGTTCAAGAAGCATATAGACAGTATTGTGAGGAACTTGCTGATGTCTTGATTGTATGTGCAGGAATTTACAGATTCAACCAAAAGAAAGCCATTGAAGAAAAGAATGCTGTTTATAATATCTGCGTGCTTATGGATATTGATTGGAAAGACCTTGACAAAGAAGTCAACCGCAAGTGGCAGATTAACCTCAAAAGAAAATGGGAATGGAACGGCAAAACTTATAAACACATCGGAAAGGACGGTAACGAATGACACAGCATAATTTAATCTTAGACTACATCAAAAAGCATAAAAGTATAACACCGTTTGAGGCTTATGATAAATTGGGTTGCACAAAACTAGCGACACGAATCTCTGAATTAAGAGCCAAAGGCGTTAAAATACAAGATGTTTGGCAGGATTCATATAATAGATTCGGTGAAAAAGTCAGATATAAAAAATATTTCATTTAATTAAAAATAATTATTGACTTTTATTTTTTTGAGGTTATAATAAGGGTATAATTTAACAGAAAGGAGCAAAAAATGATTTTATTAAATCTTGAAGTTTTGAATAAATTGGTAAATGGAGTTTCTAAAGATGAAGCACGTTATTATCTTAATGGAATTCATATTTACGATAAAGACGGAAGTCGTTATTATGAAGCGACAGACGGACATATTGCAATAAGAGCGGTTGCACCTATTGAAGAAGATAATCTGACAGAGGATTATGTTATTAAAATGCAATCGCCTGTAAAATCAAAGTTAAGTCAATGCGAACTTGTTATTGCAGACAAAGACACAGCGGTTCTGAAATGCGATAAAAAAGAGGCTTTTGATATAATAGACACACAATATCCTGATATTGACAGGATTCTTGTAAATGAATGTGTATATGCTGAAAAATACACAATATTTGACCCAGATGTTTTGAAAAAACTTGTAAAAGTCTATGGCAAAAATGATATTTTACAGCAACGACCGAAAATGACAGATGAGACATCGCCGGCACAATGGGAGTATGATGATAACGGAATTTATTACACGGTTATTGTAATGCCGATGAGAGTAAAGAAAGGCGGCGAATAAAATGAATCAATTAGTTTTAGAATTAAAACAGGCAAATGAAGATTTTGAGTTTTATCCGACAACTCACAAGATGTTTGAAAAGGTAAAACAATATTCAATACAGCATCGTTCAATTTTAGACATTGGTTGCGGAAACGCAGGATTAAGAAGTTATTTTCCTGATTCTGATTATTTTGCTATTGAAAAATCACAAATACTTATAAATAGACTTCCTGCTGATGTTTTTGTGTTAGGAACAGATTTTAATAATTGCACTTTGATTGATAAAAAAGTGGATATGATATTTTGTAATCCGCCTTATTCAGAGTTTAAGAATTGGACAATACGAATCATAAAAGAGGGTAATTTTAGAGAGGCTTTTTTAATTATTCCGCAACGCTGGAAAGATGATGCTGAAATACAGCAAGCCTTAATAAATTCTATGACAAAGTATGAAGTAATTGATACAACAGATTTTTTAGATGCTGAAAGACAAGCAAGGGCAAAAGTTGATATTATCAAGTTCACAAAGAGCGATTATATAAGTGAATCAGTTGACCCTTTTAAGACTTGGTTTGAAGAAACTTTTAATTTTAAGGAAAAGAAAGACACAGTTAGAGATTATGAAGTTTATGGTGAAGAAAAAGAAAAATTAAAAAATCAGCTTGTAACGGCAGAAAATAAGATTGAATATCTTGTAAATGTGTATAATGACGAAATGAATCGTTTATATGCAAGTTTTCAAGCAATATGCAATCTTGATGAAAAAACATTACACGACATTGGGGTTGAAACAAAAAAGGTTATAGAGTCGTTAAGATTTAAAATCCAAAACACAAAAATTTTATATTGGCATTTAGTCTTTGATTATCTTGATGAAATAACTAAAAGATTAACACATAACTCAAGAGAAGAGCTTTTCAGAAAATTTGAACGCTTGCAGGAGGTAGATTTTAACTATGATAATATTCAAGCGGTTGTGATTTGGGTTTTGAAAAATGCCTCAAGTTTATTTGATGACCAGTTAGTTAAACTTTATAAAGAATTCACATCACCTGACAATATAATTAAATATAAATCTAATCAGAGAGTGTTTAAGCGTAATGAATATTGGAGCACAAGATTTGATGATAAAAGTTCAGTATCACATTATTGCTTGACTTATAGAATGGTGGTTGATTGTTTACATTTCAGGAAATCATATTCTTGGAATGGTGAAGAAGTTGATACAGGAAAAACACAGACTATTGTTGATGATTTATCAGCGATTGCAAACAATCTTGGTTTTGAAGTTGTTTCAAAAGATATAGCTGCGGAGTTTGGCGAAAAATACTATATAATGGGTAAAGATAAACCTTTAATTGAGTTTAAACTTTATAAAAACGGAAATACGCACCTTAAGCTAGATATAGAGTTTTGCAAAGCTATGAATGTTGAAGTTGCTAGGTTGTTAGGCTGGATTCAAGATTTTAGTGAGGTGGCAAAAGAATTTCCTGACGATATGAAAGATGCAGGTAAATACTACGGAGCTAACTTCAGATTTAGTATTGAAAAACCGAATATTAAACTTTTGGGAGCGGCTTAATGAACAACCTAGATTTAGCCTCTGACTTGGCTCAATTTTATAGTTTGTTTCTACTTCTAAAAGATGCCACAAACGCAGATGTAATGAAGAAGTTAGAAAATCAAGAAAAAAACTATCTTGAGGATATAGTCAACAGGTTGGATATTATGGAAAAAAGATTAACAGCTATTGAGGAAAAATTAAAATGATGGATTTGTCAGATTTAAGGGGAAAGCATAATTTATCCGGCTGGGATGAAACAATATCAAAACAATTTTATGAATGGAGTAGCCCTTGCGAGGGTGTTTGTTTTATATTAGATGATGTTAAATATCAGATTTACCTAGACGAAGCTGATGGTTATAGAAGTTATTGTCGTGAGCTAGAAAGCGACCAAAGTGTTGATTGTAAAAACACTTTTACCCCTGTTGAAGTTCTTTGTATACACAAAGAAAGAGTTGACGGATTTTGTGATTATGGGAGTGATTTGTTGGAAATTTATGATATAAACAACGGAAAATTGATTGCAACGATAGGGACAAAATATACAGATGATTACTACCCTTGCGGAATAACAGAATGGATTCCTGAAAATATGAGTATAAATGAAAAAACTATTGATAAATAAAATAAACTATGTTATTATCTTTTATAGAGGTAAAAAATGGAAATAAAATTTGATAAACGAAACTATCGTAAACACAATGACCGAAACAAAGATTTAATCCGTAAAAGTTTAGATGAATGCGGTGCAGGTCGTTCAATCATCATAGATAACGAAGGCGAAATCATTGCAGGTAACGGCGTTTATGAACAAGCTCAAGCCTTAAATATGCCTGTAAAGGTTATAGAGTCAGACGGTTCAGAATTAGTCGTAGTAAAGCGAACAGATTTAAAAACAGATGATGAAAAGCGTAAAAAATTAGCAATTATGGACAACTCTACATCTGATACGTCAGAATTTGATATTGAATTATTAAAAACAGATTTTGAAATTCCTGAATTACAAGATTTAGGTTTACCAGTATTTGAAGAATCAGATATTGATGTGGATAGCTTTTTTGAAGATACAGAAGAAAAAGAAAAAAAGAAGAAAACGATAACTTGTCCTCATTGTGGAGAGGAGATTGAAGTTTGAGATTATATTTAGCGGGGGGGGTAACAGGTAATCTGAAACCTGACTTTCAAAAGACAATGAAATTATTTCTTGCAGGACAAAACGGAAGAAGTTGGTGTATTGAACAATACTGGAAGATGTTTTTAGCAGGTCAAGCACCGTGGAAAGATGAGGGTTTGTATGAAGATGTTTTTAGCAGGTCAAGCATATATATCCTTGAATCTTTTTACTATGCAGACGAATGGGTAGAAAAACACATACCTTTATTTAAGGATTTTCTACTGGATAGCGGAGCTTTTACTTTCTTTTCTGCTAAGCCTAAAAATGTTAATTGGGAAGAATACGTTGACCGATATGCTGATTTTATTAACCGTAATAAAGTAAATCATTTTTTTGAATTAGATATAGATAAACTTATCGGTTATGATAACGTATTAAAATTAAGAAAAAGACTTGAAACTAAAACAGGAAAACAATGTATTCCGGTATGGCATAAGTTTCGGGGGAAAGAAAATTTTATTTCAATGTGTGATGAATACCCTTATGTAGCGGTCGGCGGAATAGTTAGTAAAGAGATTGACCCGAAAGAATATCCTGTATTTACATATTTAATAAACGAAGCTCATAAACGAGGAGCTAAAATTCACGGTTTAGGATTTACGAATCTTGAAGGTATTACTAAGTATCATTTTGACAGTGTAGATTCTACCGCTTGGACGACCGGAAATAGATTCGGAGCTATTTATAAGTTTAATGGTAAGACAATGCAGAAGTTTAATAAAAAAGAAGGTCAACGTCTTGCGGATAGTCGGAAAGTGGCTTTAAATAACTTCATAGAATGGGTAAAATTTCAACAATATGCGGAGATGTGTTTATGAAAGCATTAGTTATATTAAGCGGAGGTTTAGATAGTACAACAGCTCTTTACTGGGCTAAGTCTAAATTTGACGAAGTTGAGGCTTTAACTTTTTATTATGGCTCTAAACATAATGATAAAGAATATCGTTATGCTTATATTCAATGTAAAAATCTTGGTATTAAACTAACAAGAATAAGTCTTGAATTTATAAATAATCATTTTAAATCAGATTTACTTCAATCAGGTGGGGAAATACCCGAAGGTTATTATAATGAAGAAAATATGAAATCTACCGTTGTTCCATTTAGAAACGGAATTATGCTATCAGTTGCGGCAGGTTTTGCAGAAAGTAATGATTGTGATGTATTAGTCTTAGGTAATCATAGCGGAGACCACGCTATTTATCCTGATTGCCGACCTGAATTTATTAAAGGTATTAAAGAGGCAATATATCAAGGAACAGAAAAGCATATTGAAGTAGTATCACCGTTTTGTGATATGAATAAAGCTGATATTGTTAGACTTGGTTCACAATTAGGTGTAGATTTTAGTCTGACTTATTCTTGCTATAAAGGCGGGGAAAAGCATTGCGGTAAATGCGGAACCTGCCAAGAACGAAAAGAGGCTTTTGAATTAGCTGGAGTAAAAGACCCAACGGAGTATGAATAATGGATTGGAAAGAAGTTGAATACTTTGTAGAGCAATTAGCAAAAGAGTTACCGAAAAATATAACAGGCGTTTACGGTATTCCGAGAGGCGGTTTATGTTTGGCTGTAATGTTATCTCATAAGTTAAATATACCGCTTTTAGCCGCTCCGAGTAAAAATTGTGTAGTGATTGATGATATTGCTGATACAGGCGAAACCTTATATCATTACAGAGAAAAAGGGTATTACATAGCAACTATGTATTATCATAAACAATCAAGAGTCGTTCCTGATTTTTGGTATAAAGAAAAAACAAATAAATGGATAGTCTTTCCGTGGGAGGTATAAATGTATTATATTAAGAAACGCTTAGAAGTAAGTGCAAGTCATAGACTTAAATTAAGTTATGAAAGTAAATGCCAGAATTTACACGGACATAACTGGATTATTTATGTTTATTGTAAATCTGAAACATTAAATCAAGACGGTATGGTAATAGATTTTACGCATATTAAAAAGAATATTCACGAAAAATTAGACCATCAAAACCTTAATGAAGTTCTAGACTTTAATCCGACAGCAGAAAATATGGCAAAATGGATAGTTGATACACTTCCGAATTGTTATAAAGCAACGGTAATTGAATCAGAAAATAACGAGGCTACATATGAATTATAAAGTAAATGAAATCTTTTATTCTGTTCAAGCAGAAGGAACTTACGCAGGAAAACCAAGTGTATTTATACGTCTTTGTGGTTGTAATCTTACTTGTCCTTGGTGCGATACGAAATACCATACAAAAGGCGAAATTTACACGAAAGAAGAAATAGAGGAAAGAGTTAATTATTTAACTCACGGTAATAAAGATGTGAATATTGTATTTACAGGCGGAGAGCCAACACTTCAATTAAAAGAAGATGAACCGTTATTAGAAGGTTATTTTAGAGCGATTGAAACAAACGGCACAAACAAAGTGCCAAGTTGGATTGATTGGATAACTTGCTCACCGAAGTCTGATATTGATTTTTCTGCGATTGGTAGAATGCCGGATGAAATAAAAGTCGTTTATGAATACGGTAGAGATAAATACCTTAAAAATTTATTAAATCTTAATATACCGTTATTTATTCAACCTTTGGAAGAAAATGGAAAAATGAATATTGCGGAAGTTTTTGATTTTATCAAAATGAATCCAAAATACAGATTGAGTTTACAATTCCATAAATTGATACACGTTAGATAGGAGGCAAAAATGAGAACAAATACAGCAGAAAAACATATTAAAGAAGTTTTAAAATACATTGGAGAAGATACGGAGCGAGAAGGTTTAATTGAAACACCGAAACGGATTCGTAAGGCTTATGATGAAGTTTTTAGTGGATATAAACAAAATCCTAAAGATTTAATGAAAACTTTTACCGAAGGCACTTGCCGAGAAATGGTAATCCTTAAAAATTGCGAATTTTATTCAATGTGCGAACATCATATGTTTCCGTTCTTTGGACATATTTCAATCGGATATATCCCGAATAAAAAGGTAATAGGTATTTCAAAACTTGCCCGTTTGGTTGATTGTTTTTCAAAGCGTATGCAGATACAAGAAAGAATGACAACACAGATTGCTGAATGTATTATGAAAGAACTAGATGCAAAAGGTGTTTATGTTGTATGCGAGGGTGTTCATTTTTGTATGCGTTCAAGAGGTATTAAAAAACAAGATGCCTCAATGGTTACTTCCGCAATAAGAGGTATTTTTGAAGAAAGTGCAGAGGCAAGACAAGAGTTTTTATCTTTGATTAAGGATTAAAATAATGACTAAAAGAAAAAATCCTAAAGATTTAGAAACAAGAGGGAGAAAAACAATTATGACTCCCGAAATAATAGCTAAACTAGAGCAGGCTTTTTCTATGGGTTGTTCTGATTTAGAGGCTTGTCTGCACGCAAATATAGGGAAAACGACACTTTATAACTATCAAAATGAAAACCCAAAATTTGTGGAGCGAAAAGAGCAACTAAAGGAAAAACATGTATTAAAGGCAAGAACAGTCATCGCAGAAGCACTTAATAAAAAAGATGAAAATACAGCAAAATGGTATCTTGAACGTAAGAAAAAAGACGAGTTCGGAAAAGCTGATACGGAAATCAATCTTGGCTTAAGTGTTGAAGTTAAAGACAATAAATCAAAAGATGCAATAGAAGATTTATGGAATGATTGAGTTTAGTAATGTATTCTTTAAGAACAAAGATGCTTGGAAAGATGATAATATAAAATATGTTATAAATCAGGGTGGAACTTCAAGCACTAAAACTTATTCAATACTTCAATTATTAACGTTACTTTCCATTAAAAAGCCTTATAAAATAGATATTGTCGGTTTGTCCGTGCCGCACTTAAAGAGCGGTGTGTTGAATGATATGCAAACAGTATGTCGTTCTTTAGGTTTTCCTTTTGATGCTTTTTATAAAGAAGGCGACAAAGTATTTAAACGAGGCGAGGGAAGTATAAACTTTTTAGCTTTTGATAAGTTAGGAAAAGCACACGGTGGTCGTAGAGATGTTTTATATATGAACGAGGCGAATCATCTTAATTATAACATTGCTGAGCAACTTATGATTCGTACTCGTAGAAAGGTCTTTATTGACTATAACCCGACAAACGCCTTTTGGGTGCATAAAAACATATTAGTAAATGAACCGGATAAAGCTGTTTTAATTAAATCTACATACAAAGATAATCCATTTTTAGAGCAATCAATTATAGATTCCATTGAGAGCAGGCGAGGCGATGGAAATAATAACTTTTGGCGTGTCTATGGTATGGGTGAGCTTGGTATTGCCGAAGGGCTTATATTTAACAACTTTGAACAAGCTGATTTTGATATTGAAAGATTTTCAGAATACAGAAACGGTATTGACTGGGGATTTAGTAACGACCCGTTTGCCTTTGTTAGAGTGGCGATAGAAAATGATTGTTTATATGTATGTAAAGAAATATACCAAACAAACCTATTAAATAAAGACTCCGCTCCTATGGTTAAAGAAATCGTGAAAAATGAAATAGTTACTTGCGATAGTGCAGAGCCGAAGTCGGTAGCTGATTTTAGAACATACGGAATCAATGCTATGTCTGCCCGAAAAGGTGCAGGAAGTATTGAGTCAGGTATTAAGTTTTTACAATCGTTTAAGAAAATCTATATACATAAGAATTGTCCGAATGTTTATGATGAGTTTTGTAATTATCAATGGAAGTTAGATAAAAACGGCGAAGCACTTCCACAGCCTGTTGATGCTTTCAACCACGGGATAGACGGCATAAGATACGCATTAGAATCAGATATGGCACATAATAAGGTAACAGCAATAAAAAGCCTTTGGGATTAAGATATTGACAATCATTAAAAATCGTATATTCTAAATATATACGGAGGCAAAGTATGTATATCACTGGAAGCAATAATATCACACCGAACAATATTCAAAACTGGATTCAAACGTTTAACAGCCAAAACATTAAATACTCAAAATTAGAGAGTTACTACAAAGGCGAGGACTTCTTAAATAAGGTTGAAACTGAACTTGACAAGGCAAACAAGCGACAAGTTAATAATATCCACTCTAACCTAGCAAGAATGATTGTAAATAATGCTTGTGGGTATTTTATGGGTAAACCAGTTACTTATACCTTTGAAGATGCAGGTTTTCAGAAAATCGTAGAGGAAGTATTATGGCGAAATGATGAGCAAGCCGAAAATCAGACTTTGGCAAAGATTGCGAGTAAATTCGGTGTTGCTTATGAGCTTATGGGATTAAATGAAGACAAGCAGATATTCATTAAAGACCTTTCACCATTAAACACGTTCTTTGTTGTAGATGATACCATTCTTGAGAATAAAATTTGTGCTATTACATACTGGACACGAAACATTAACGGAAACCCAGTAACAAAAGGCTACGTTTATACTAAAGACGAGATTATTCCTTTTACTGGGGACAGAGCATATACTTTTGGACAGCCCGAAGTAAATCCATTCAAGCCGATTATTCCAGTATTTGAATATAAGAATAATGATGAATGTTTAGGCGATTATGAGCCGGTTACAGAACTATTATCAGCATATAGCAAATTGTTATCCACAAATTTTGATGATGTTGATTCGGTTGCTAACTCTATTTTAGCTTTAATCAATGCAAAAATTAACCGTGATGAAGTGCAAGAGCTTAAAAAGAGCCGTATTCTGGAGTTAATGGGCGAAAATACCGACATTAGATATTTGAATAAGTCTTTAGACAAGAATTATGTTGAATACCTAAGGGAAGCGTTAAGAGATGATATTTTTTCTATTACCAACGTGCCTGACCTAACAGACGAAAAGTTTGCGGGCAATCAATCCGGTGTTGCTTTGTCTTATAAGTTAATCGGATTTGAAAATTTACGACTGATTAAAAAGAACTACTTTGAGAAAGGACTTTACCAAAGATTAAGATGCTTGCTTAATTATAAGAATCTATCAGAAACGCCTTTGGAAATCGGAGAAGGCGATGTTACAATAACATTCCAAGTCAATTTGCCGAGTAACATAGATAAAGACAAACAGTATTCTGAATTATACAATGCAGGCGTATTAAGTCTTGAAACGACATTAGAGTTAATGGAATCCGTTGACGATGTGCAAGAAGAACTAAAACGAATTGAGAGTGAAAAGCCTAGTTTGGAAGAAGTAAATGGATACGCAGGAACTGGAGCAACGGCTCAAGAGTGAGTTTGAAAAAGTCATAGACAATCCAAGCGATAAAAGAATCAAGCGTTATCGTGAAGTTGAAAATGCTTTGCTTGCTCTTTGGGTTAAAGAGTTGTTTTCTGACCTAGTCGGGGACATTAACACGGCTATTCAAACAGGCAAGACAAGAGCCGTTAAGCAGTTGCGAGGCAAAGGGTTCAAAAAGGAATTAGACAACTCTAAAATATATCAACAGCTATCAGAGGCAAAAAAACAGCAATTAAGAGCAGAATTAGACCGAGTTATTGCAGGGGTTAAGATAAACTCACGCCGTAATATATCGGAAATGCGAAACGCTTTTATACTGGAGAAAAAAAAACTTGCTTCAGATTTTTTAGGCACATTCAAAAAGTATGGCGTAGCTTATTTTGTAGATAGAGGCGGTGCTCGGTGGACACTTGACCGATATGTAAATATGTTATCAACAACAACGGTAATTAGTGCAAGACGTGAGGCTTTTTTTGCCAAGTCTTTAGAGTGGGGTAATGATTTAGTTAGAGTTTTACACTTAGGCACAGACCACGAGCCGTGTCCATTATGCGAGCCGTTTGAAGGTAAAGTATTGAGCATTACAGGCAAGACACGAGGTTATATGAGCGTATCAGATGCCGAGAATCTAGGTTTATTTCACCCGAATTGCGACCACGCTTTAGAATTAGCTCCAGAAGATATAGTGGAATCAGAAAAAGAGGTTGAGCCTGACGAGGCAAACCTTAAATATCAAGAACGATTAAAGTAATTAGTTTTCACTATTGACAAGCCTTTTTTTTATTCGTATATTATACACAGCCCTAGCAAGGCGTTAAATAAGCGAAAATTAGAGAGGTAAAATATGGAAATTTCAGAAGAAGATTTGAATAAGAAAATTGCCGAAGCACAGGCAGAGGCTAAAAAAGGACTTTTAACTCAAGAAGACTTTGATAAAGCACTTTCCAAGAGAATCAACGAACTCACGGAAAAGCACAAAAAAGACCTTGAGGAAAAAGAAAAGACCGCCAAAATGACGGCAGAGGAAAAGCAAAAACACGACTTTGAGGTATTAACCAAAGAGCGTGATGAGTTAAAAAACTCTTTGGCTCAAAAAGAGCATAAAGAAAAACTGTTATCCTTAATGACCGAAAAAAAGGTGGATAATTCTTTTTATGAAATGTTTTCAAACGTTACCGATATTGAGAAAGCAGGGCAGATGATGGATAAGTTCAACGAAACCTTAAAGGCTCAAGTTGATGCAGAAGTTGATAAAAAAATCAATCCGCACGTTCCTTCATCTGGTGGTAATAACAATGATGACGCCCAGTTACGTAAAGCTATGGGCTTATAGGAGAAATTAAAATGCCAAATAATATTCAATTAGTTCAAAAGATGTTACCGCTTTTGGACGAAGTTTATAAGAAATCGGCACGTTCTGCAGGTTTGGAAGCTCCTGCTGAGTTTGTTCGTGAATCCGCTGACGCTAATTCTGTCAAGATTGCTAAAATGGCACTTGTAGGACTTGGCAACTATTCAAAAGCAAACGGATTCCCTGATGGCGATGTTTCTTTGACTTGGGAAATACATCAATTCACAAATGACCGTGCTCGCAGATTCTCTATTGACCGTATGGATAATATTGAATCGTTTAGCTTGACCGCCGCACGTTTGGTTGGTGAAGAAATGAGAATGGAAATTGTGCCAGAAGTTGATGCTTATCGTTTTGCTAAAATTGCAAGCAAAGCTGGCATTAACACAGCAAGTGCTGATTTGACTGCTGCTACTACAAAGGCGGCTTTAGATACAGCTATTGTTACATTGCAAGAAAAAGAAGTTGATGATGACCGTTTGGTTATCTTTATGACTCCAACCATTGCACAAAACTTGTCTGATAATATCGTTCGTACTACTTTGAACGGCGACAAGAATGTAAACAATGTAATTGAAACCTACAACGGTATTCAGATTGTACGTGTTCCGCAGACTCGTTTCTATTCTGAAATCACATTGAATGCAGGTGCGACTTCTAGTGCAGGTGGTTATGCAAAAGGCACTAATGGCAAGAACATTAACTTCATTGTAATGGATAGAGGTGCTTGCTACAATGTAACGAAGTTGAATATTGCTAAAGTATTCACACCTGATGAAAATCAGAATAAAGATGCTTGGCAGTTTGACTTCCGTCTGTATCACGATACTTTCATTTTGGATAACAAAGTTAGCGGAATTTATGCTCACTTAGCAACAGCTTAGGAGTAACGCCTATGTTAATGAAAAAAGAAGGTATTGTCCGAGACGTTGAGGAAATGGAAGTTCAAAAGTTCAAAGAACTTGGTTACGAAGAAGTAAAAACCGATCCGGAGAAAAAAGAGCCTCCAAAACGTAAAAAAGAGGACTAAAGAAGAGGGTGGAGAAAATCCACCCTTTTTTATTAAATAAATTAAAAAAACTATTGACTTTTATTTTTTTGTGTATATAATATAATTTAATAAAGAAAGGAGCAAAAATGATCAAAGCGGGTCAAATTTATAGAGAGATTGGGTTTCCAAGATATGTTGTTACTCTCGTAGAAAATTCAAAAGATTTTCCTAAGATGAATAGAGTTCATTATGTTTGTGCAAACGGCGAATCTATGTCTGGAGAACGTGAAAAATTTGAATATAGCGTAAAAATGGGCGAGGTGGATAAAGAAAATTATCCGGTTCTTATCGCTGAATATCCGACTTGGCAAGAAGCTGTAAACAGTAAAGAATTTAAAGGAGAATGAGTAATGAAAAATAGAAGCACAGAGGAACTGTTGGCAATCTATTCATATTTGGTTGGTTTTGATAAAAATGGTTTGGAAAAAGAATTAAAAAAACTCCAAGCGAGTGATGAGACAAAAGAAAAAATCATAAAGGCTTTTGATGAGTATAAAAAATTCATTAAAAAGGTAAAAAAAATTCTTGAATCATAAAAATATAGGCTTGCAGAAATGCAAGTCTTTTTATATTGCGTTTTATAAAAATTCTGTTAATCTATATTCAGAGGTGCAATATGATAGAAATAAATGGCAAAGAATATCCGACTTATGCAACTGTAGAACAAGCTGACGAGTATTTTCAAGCAAGCTATGGTTCAGAGTGGGAAAATTTAGATGATGAAGATAAAGAAAAACTTTTAGTTACAGCGACAAGAAGTATTGATAAATCAGAATATCGTGGAAAAAAGGCAAATGAAGAACAACCTTTACAATTTCCGAGAATCATTAACGGAAAATTAACAGATGATGACCTTTTGATGAGGGCTTGCTGTGAAGAAGCAATGGCGATTTATTCAAACGGGCAGACTAAAGATTACCGAGGTATTAAAAGAATAGACGTTCAAGACACTTCTATTGAGTTTAATTCAAACGTAGAAGATTCACAATATGCTAGTGATGTTGCAGATGATTTATTACTTCCTTATCGTTATTTAGGGGTTAGCGTGCTATATTGAGAATACGGACAGTTGCGGACATTGGCAGAAGTAACACGCACAGGCTGAAAGAAAAATATGCACAGCTTGGTAAAAAATCTTTGACTGTTGGCATTCATAAAAAAGACAATAAGCATTATAGGTCTAAAGGGAAATTTGGTAAGTTTTTAAAAAGTCTTTTAGGAGAAACTCCAACAACGGCTCAAGTGGGATTTTGGCAAGAGTTCGGGCATTATGCAAGTGGTGGAAGGTCTTTTATACTTCCGAAAGTTTGGTTAAGGATTTTTAGTTTAGACGAATCAGAACATAACAAAATGATAGAAGAGGCAAGAGCGGCTTTTATCTATAATGACAATATAGATAAGGCTTTGAAACAATTAGGCAAGTATATGAGGGATAGGATAAAAGAGAGGATTTACAATAATGAGGTAAAACCTCACTCCAACAAAGATGGCACGACTTTAATTGATACAGGGCAACTGGTTGAATCTATTAACTTTGAGTTAAAAAATGCAGGTAAGAACGATTTTGTTGATATTGATAGTTTAATGGAATCAATACATAATAGAGGGTAAGATGTTTAACAGAGCTTTGAATTTAATCTTGGAAAACGAAAAAGTGGAAGTTTACGAAAAAAAGACCACTGTTAAACCGAGTGGCGGAACGTCTATTCAATGGGTAAAGCTTGGAACGATTTTGTGTAATATCCAAGCCGACCACCGATACGGCGAGGTTTTAGCAAATTCGGAATCAGGCGATAAAATAAGGGCAGTTTATAACTTATACACACGTTCTGAAATTAAAGACGGACAACGGATTAAAAGGGACGGCGTTATGTATGAAATACGCCACGTTGAACATAACGGACGTAAAACTATCTTAGAGCACTATAAAGGATACTTAGAAAGGGTTACACAATGAAAGATAAAATAAGACAATTTGTTGTGGATAATCTACCGAGTGAGTTTAGTTCAAAAACATATTGGGCAAACGAGAGAAAAGACGAGCCAGAAAAGCCGTTTTGTTTATTAAGGGAAATTATACCCGAACAAACTGATTCACGCACTAGCGAGCGAGAAATTGACAATAACGTTCAAGAAGTAACGATGTATAAAAATAAAGTAGTTACTATGTCAATTTTTGTTGACGGCAGAGAAGATGTAGGCGACTTGGACGAACAGAATCGTTTTGCACAAACCACAGCGAGAAATCTTAAAAATAGTTTTGAAACTTTAGATGCCGCTTGGACGCTTGATACAGATGGTTTATCGGTTAATGGAATCTCTAGTTTGAGGGACTTGACAACCGTAGAAGAGGGCGGTTATAATTACAGGTATGAGTTTGATATTACATTCGGATATAACGAGGTAATGTTAATTCATAAAGAAGTCGGAAAAGACGTCAATTTGCAGATTGAGAGGAAAGTATGATAAATTTAAATAAATTAGTTGAAATTGGCTTTACGCTACCGCAAGCGACTGACATCTCTGCTTATTTAGCGAATGTTGGTTATCTTGCAAAAATTACATCATCTGATTTAGCAGATGGTTTTGTTATTCCTGCTGATAAGCATTTTGTGATTAGTGATGTAAGCGGATTAAATTCTGCTTTGAAATCAGGCACAAAATTCTATCAAGATATTAACGCAATCTTAGCACAAAAAGGAAATACGAAACCGAATCAAGGCAGAGTAAATGAAATTCACGTTTTTGTGTATGATGATATTTCAGACGGTTTTGATGCCTTCTTTGCTTTGAATGCTAACTGGAGTCAATTATTGATTGATTCCGATGTAACGGCGGATATTGTGGCTATTGCAGGCAAGGTTGAAACTACAGGCAGAATGTTTATTGCACAGCCGAGCGATGCCGTAACGGTTGCTGAAACATTGGCAGGTTTAGGATATTCTAATACTAAGATTGTTAAACACATCTCGAGCGAATCTTTACAAGGTGCTTTGGTTGGTGTGTTAGCAAATGGCAATCTTGGTTCTGTTGGCGACCTTTATTCAGAGTTTAAGGGCGTTACTCCGCAAGAATACACCGCAACTGAAATGTCGGATATGGATGCGGCAAATGTTGCTTATTATTCAACTGTAAACGCTATCAATGGCGGCGGTGTTGAACAATACGGACGTTCTATACTTTACGGAAACAAACAAGTAAATGGTGAAATTACAAAACGCAGATATATTAGATACACTTTAGACCTCTTGTTAAAAGCGAAAGTTTTAGACTTCTTGGCTAAAAAATTAACCTATCAAGAAAGCTCAAATAACATCTTGGAAGGTATGCTAAAAGAAGTTTTAATCGGTTCACAAAGTAACGATTTAATCGTTGAGGATTCAGAAGATACAAATGGATTCTATATTAAATGTATGCCGATTGCAGAAGTTAAAAAGTATTACCCTGCTGATTATTCTAATCAAGTATATCACGCAAATGGTTGGTATATTGACGCATTGACTGGAACGAAAGTCATTATTGATTTGGCAGTAAATCCGTCTGATGCAGAAAAAACAGCGATTGAGTTATAGGAGGCAAAATGAAATACGACCCGAAATTACAATTTTTAAGCATTAACGGAATCAATGTAACGAACTTTGGTGATGCTTTTGTTGAACATTCTCGTGAAGGCGATGCTATTGAGAGAGTAAAAGGTATTCTTGGCGACCCAGTAACAATTGCTAAGTATGACCAGTTTGATACATTCAGAGTTACACAAAATGTCTTTTCTCCATTAAAAGGACAAATTGACAACTGGGAAAAGTATCATACTGCCTTGACCTTGCAATATAAGGATAACAATACAGGCGTTACGAAATCGTCAACAACTGCTTATATTCAATCTCATACAGAGCCAGTTGACGGACAGCAATGGGAATTTATCGTATATTGCGAGGAAGTTAAATAATGAAACGTTTTGAAGTCAATTATGATGGACATACATATGCAAGAAACGCTTTAAACTTTGGTGAATTAACCGAGTTCGGATTGCGTATTATGGAGCGTGTAACAGGCTTTGGAAGTGTAGTAGGGGTTACGTTTGCTAATAAATTCGAGCAGGGCGATAACCTCTACTCATTTTATAAGACCATTAAAGATGTTTTTAATAAAGACGATTGGAAATGGCTTGTAGAATTATTTTTACACTCCAAGTCGGCTTGCTTGTCTATTGATGGAATAGATGTAGATGAGGAAGAACTGAACGAGCATTTTGCAGGCGATTTTCTCAAAGTGTATTATGTAACGTGTGAAATGGCGTGGCATAATTTGGGGGAATTCAAAGGCTTGAAAGAGAAATTGAACGGACAATTGGGGAGCATCGTGGACTCTTTAAGACTTCTGGTAGAACAGCAAACAGCAATGATACAAGAAGGACTAGAGAAGAAACAGAAAGAGAAATCAAAAAAACAGTAATATCGTATTCTGTTTTTTTTACACAAAACCATCTCCCTTTCAAGCCAGACGATGTTTACAAAATGGATATTGACGAACTTGCTATAACTTATGATTTGATTGTAAATCAACTTGATGAACAAAGGAAAGCATTAAATGCCGAGTAGATTAGATAAAATAGATGAGTTTATTGTTGAAACCATTTTTGAAGATAACGGAGCCGTAAAAGGTTTTCAGATTCTTGAAAATCAGCAGAAAAAAGTTATTGCAAACAATGGTCGGCTTGAAAAAACGAATCAAAGAGTGTCCAAATCTTTTGATAAAGTAAAGACATCGGGGTTTGAACTTGGCAGAGCTTTACGGTTTATAGGTGGTTATCTTGGAGTAAAAGCATTATTGAACTATGCTGATACTTGGACTCAAATTAAATCACAATTAGCATTGATAACGGAATCCGACAAGGAAAGATTATCAATTCAAGAACAACTTTATAAGATAGCACAAAAGACAAGACAAGAAATGCCTGCAACTGTTGATTTGTTCACAAAATTAACAAACAATGCTAAAAATCTTAATTTAAGTGAAGAAAAGCGACTTGAATTAACCGACCTTATAAACAAGGCTTTAGTTGCAGGTGGCGGAACTTCGGAAGAAAATAGACGTGTTTTGTTGCAGTTCGGACAAGCTTTAGGAATTGGTAAATTTGCAGGACAAGATTTAAAAGCTATAACTCAAGGAAATCAGGGGTTTGCCAAAACTATTGCACAAGGTCTTGGTGTTGATATAGGTCAACTTCCAGAAATGGGGCAAAAAGGTCAATTAACATCTCAAAAAGTAATCAATGCCATTCTCAAACAGAGCAACCAAATAAATAAATCGTTTAGTAAAATAGCTCCGACTTTTAAGGATTCGATGACGCAAATAAGTAATTCCTTTGGTAGGCTTGTTAATAAACTAAATGAAGTGACAGGGGCGGTAAATAAAATTGCTTATGGAATGGATAAGATAACAAAAATAATAGATTTTCTTGCAGAACACGCAAGAGGATTGGCAAATATATTTGGTGGTATTTTATTCTTTAAGTTTACGAAATTTATGAAAGCCTTAGCAGGTTCAAATATCGTAATAGGGTATTTGGCAGATTCGTTAAAATACTTTGTAAGGGGTTCTATGACGAGATTCTCTTTGAGCATCGGAAAAGCTATGGCAACCTTAACAGGAATGGAAAAACTTGTCCGTATAGGGTTTATTCCTGCAATAAAAATGTTAGGTGCGGTTGCGTGGAAAGCGATGTTGCCTTTCTTAAAATTCCAACTTATTTTATATTTATTAGAAGAAATTTGGAAATTCTTCAAAGGGGA
>Ga0247609_10001455_pt1 | contig 28027 bp, 38 predicted proteins | sample 172DNAGHGlowgp2_FD_193487 | JGI IMG/M metagenome (GOLD analysis project Ga0247609, IMG submission 193487) | Sheep rumen microbial communities from Palmerston North, Manawatu-Wanganui, New Zealand - 1728 DNA GHGlow gp2 | ecosystem: Host-associated > Mammals > Digestive system > Stomach > Rumen ... | reverse complement strand
TATAAAAAAAGAAACATTTGTATTTAAGTTTAACGGAAAGAACATAATATTTGATTCTACTCTATTAGATGTTCTTACTTCCGAATACGAAGCAAATAAAGCGTTTCGTCTTGGAAAAAATGGCCAATTAACTTTCAATCAGTTACTTGATATTTTCCATGCAGATGAAAGAGTATCCGGAGGAGACGATTATGGATGGGATCAGGAAATCGGTGCCGCTATCTATGGATATTACTGGATCGATTTTGAACACAGAAGAGGAATGCTTAACGGCGATCCTGTTACTTTCATCGATACACCTTTTAGTTGTCATTTAATAAAAGAAGAAACCGATAGCGAAGGTTTATGGTAAAGGAGAGTTTGCTATGTCTAAAAAGAATGCGGCTTTGACCATCCCCAATTTTCCAGATTGTGTTGATATTCTTGGAAAAAACTGGAGGATTAAAATTGTAAAAAAAGGAGAAGATCTGGAATTCGATAAGGAGCATTGCGAAGGTCTTTGCTCATTTCATGAACGATTAATTCGGATCATAGACACTCATTGTATCGAACGGTATGAAAACGCTCCTCAAATGCTTCATGGCAATTACATGAAGGAAGTTTTAAGGCATGAGATCATTCATGCTTTTTTAAATGAAAGTGGATTATGCTGCAACTCTTCAAGATTTCCGGGACCATGGTCTAAAAATGAAGAGATGGTTGACTGGTTTGCAATCCAAGGTCCTAAAATTTCTGAAGCATGGAAAAAATGCGGTTGCCTTAAAGACACAGAAGAGGAGACAGAAAAATGATGGATGTTACTCACACGACTTATGGTGAATGGACAGATTATCTTGAAACTGGCAAAAAAATTAAAATGTATAAATGCCCAGTTTGCAAAAGTATTAGCGGAAAAATGAAAACTCGTATAGTTACTGAGCCAGCAGGAGGTTCTCATAAGGAATATAAGGTCGTATGCAATATCTGTGGTCATAAATGCGGAGCTTTTTGGTCGAAAATCCTTGCAGAAAGAACCTGGGAAGCTGAAAACGATCCTTATTGGGACGAGCAAAAAAGATTTAAAAATATTATGAGGAGCACGCCTATGATTGAAATCAAATTAGAAAACGGCAGGTGGGTTGTATACCACAACAAAAAGTATTATGGAAGTTTCAACAGTATGGCTGAAGCAGCTGCGGCAGTTGATAATCTTCGGACTGGAAAAACTGTGAAAGGAGATGCTCCCGATGGAAGCAACGGGGTATCCAGTGGTAGGTAATTGTGACAGATGCGGCTCAGAAATTTCAAGAAGGATAGGGGAAACTTATTTTCTGCTTAAAGGAACAAATATTCGAACAAATCTGGAAACTTATCGACTCCATTTTTTACTTTGTTCGAAATGTAGAAGAGATTTTGACTTATGGATCAGATCCGGAAGGAGCGAAAGATGAAAGGTATTTTAAAAGGATCTAGAGTAAGAATTTCCGGGAGCAATATTAAATGGGCCGAAGGAAAAGAAGGAAGTATAGAAGATATAAGCCAACATGCGTTTAACATTCCAGGAATCCCGGAATTAAGAATAACTGTTTTACTTGACGACATAGACAAAGATATTCCGCCATATGGCCTTGTTACTGTATCTCCTGACGAAATAGAATACCTGGAGGAAGAAAATGATCTTAACATAAAAGACGATCCTGTAAATCATCCTAGCCACTATACAGACGGCAAGTATGAGGTAATCGATTTTATCGAATCGTCTGGCTTTAGTAATAATTTTTGTATAGCAAATGCAATAAAATACCTTTCCAGAGCTGGAAAAAAGAATCGCTCAACAAAACAAGAAGATATTGAAAAAGCCATTTGGTATCTTGAACGGTATTTAAAAGAAAGACGTGCATTAGATGTAAAAGATATTCCCGTTGATGACTATGTGAGAGAAAAAGGACTGGAAAATACTCCTCAGGGAGTTGCATTAGCTTTGATTGCAAATGGCAATGCGGATTTGGCAATTAAAGTATTAAAAATCAAAGATATTTAAGGAGGAATGAATAATGGCAGCTTTAGTTATCAATTTTCACAAAGGACAGCGTATGGATATTACTGCGCAGATGAAGGACGCAGATGCGGTTCTTAAAGTATTTCAGGAATACAGCGTAAGGTTTGACAAAAAGTACACCACGATTACGAATGATGGCCCCAGCACTATTACTTTTAAAGGAGTAAAATCCAGCAAAACACAAGATATTTTGGCAGATCTGCTGTGCGATCTTACAAATAAATCCAGGAACGATGAAATCGGAAACGTGTATGTCAAGTTCGTTAGCATGAGGCCCAAAATCGTAGCTCCGGAACAGATTAATAAAGATATTTCTTTTCAGGATGATACGCTTTAAAAACACCTCCATTAATGAGAGAAGGCTTATTTAAAGGAGGTTTTTAAATGCTGGAAAACATACGAAAAGGAATTAACAAGTTTTGGTATGGGGATGAAAAAGGAAAAGTAAAAATAACGCAAAAGGATATTAAAAAGAACGCTGCAAAGATCCAGAGAAGAATGGAGAAAATTCAGGCAGAAAGAGATAAGATTGCGGACAAGATGGAAGAAATTGATATTTCAGATGATGAAGGAAGAGAAGCGTATCGGAAGCTCAATGAAGAGTTGAAACTCAGGAATGAGGCATATTCAGCACTTCAGAAAGAAGAGCAAGAAGAATACAATACAATTAAAAAGATGAAAGATTCAAAATTCCTGATTGCTCCAAAAGATGCAATTATGATCAGTGGATTGTTCATTCTTGGAACTTTGGCGATAGCGTTGGAAAGAGAAAATCCTAAGGCAATAAAGATTGTTTCATTCATAACCAAGTTGTTTCCTATGCACATGTAAAGAATGAATGAAATCTGTTTGCAAAGCTTTGCTCTCAAAAGGAAAGAGGACTTAAATGGAAGTAACAAGTCCTCTTCCTTTTTCTTTTAAGAGAGGAGGTGAATTTTATGGTTGTAGTTATTCACTATGGCACAAATAAAGATCCGGATGTGTATTTTGGTATAGATGAAAAAGCAGAAAGTAGAATTTTAAGAGATCTTAAAACAAGTTGGTTTATCGAAAGATCCTCTGTTGAAGAATGGCCTAAACAAAATGATCCAAGGTATGCGGTTCATCACTGGAATGCCAAAAAGAAAAAAGGAGTTTGATTTCTATGTTTGATATGAAAGTTGAGAAGATTACTCCTGAAAAAGCAAAGGAGTATCTTAAGAAAAATGTTAATAACCCAAGAGGAACCAATTCGTTGAATTTAGGTACCGTAAGAGCTCTTGCTGATGCAATGTCCGCAGGCTTATGGGAATTAAATGGCGAGGCAATCGAATTTGATTCGAATGGATTTCTTAAAAACGGTCAGCATCGATTGGCAGCAATCATCAAAAGCGGAAAAACCATCGAAACCGTTGTGATTCGAGGAATTGATCCGAGTGTCATGATCTATGATGTTCCGCTTCGTAGAACAGGGTCACAAATGGTGAACGCTGATCCTGAAATTAGTTTTGACTGTAATCCTTCTATTTTCTCAGCTGCAAATCTGATTGTCACGAATTTCAGATCATCCAAAAACAATCAGATTTTTACAAAGAAGTACATAAAAGAGCACGAAAATGATTTCGAACGTGCTTACAGAATTGCTTGCTATGGTGGTCAGGGATCGCCAAAGAGCAAATGTGCTTCTTGTATTGCAGCGACCTATCTTGCTTTGCGAGTTGAAGCTGTTCCAAGTTACACGCTTGAGTTATTCTTTAGGATATTTAATGCCAAGAATAACTATCGTAGTGACGGATATGACGCTTCTCCAGCTGTGATTGCGAGGCAGATGTTTGACGAGAGAGTGTCGTCCGGTTATCAAATCCAAAAGGAAAAACTTGAAATTATTACAATGGCAATTATAGATTTTCATGAAGGAGTGCATCGTAGTGAAAATTATAAAATTGCTGAGCCATTTAAGTTTTCAGAATGGCTGGATGATATTCGCAGAAAGGACGGTCTTGACAAATGACAACTGCTATGGTTCCAGTTTCAAAAAGTCCATATAAAACAGAAAGAATTGAAGACATTTTCAATCTTGATTCTTTGAATAAATATGCCTGCCAAAAAGTTAAAAACAGTAATGAATGGTACATGAAATGTATAGAATGCAGCGGGTTTAAAAACTGTAAAACCGGTCAGCAGGCAGCTTTAATCATGGAAAAAGAAACGAGTCCTAAAGAAAGCGATCCATTAAGACAACAGATTATTGATATTTTCTCAGAAACCAGACCCATTAAAAAACTGCTTGAATCATTTATTAATCTTCGCCCGCCGTCTATTTACGCCAAGGTCAATGTGTGGAGAAAAAAGTATCCGGATCTGGATAAAAAATACCATATGATTGATAATGTTCGATTCCTTTGGACCAAAAAATATGAATCTATGAAAGTAGTTGATATTTTGAAAGAGCTATACCCTGAACCAAAAGTAGAAACAGCAGAAGAGAACGTTTCTCTTGAGGATTTTTTAAATGATATAGAAGTTGAAAAAGAAGAGAAAAAAGAGTCGAGCAATTCCGATTCGTCCATGGATATTCTTCTTTCGAAACTTGAATCAGAAAGAAAAACCTTAAATGAGAAATTGAAAGAAATAGAAAGAAAAATAGATGCTGTAAAGACGGTTCAAAAGCTTATTGCAACGGAGCTGTAAGGATCAGAATGGGGCGGAAAAGCAAAGGAAAGGCTTCGGCATGCGTGTAGATGAGAGGAATTGCTAAGGAAGAGCACCGATGCGCGGGGACGGCACGGCGATGGAATAGCGAAGCTTAGCTATGAATGGAACGGAGCAGCAAAGGAAGATCCTAGAGAAGATTTGAGATGCTACGGAAAGGCCCTGGTCAGACCGGATAAGTGATGCCAAGGTACAGCACAGTTCAGCCACGATTGGAATGGAACGGCAAAGGAATAGTGATGTATAGCGCGGTTTAGCTACGGAAAAGCCCTGATTAGAATTGAACGGCAATGGAGAAGAAGTGAAGTGAAATGACTGTGTAGCGCAGCAAAGGAATGGCAAAGTCGGGTGTTGAATGGATATGCCCTGCTACGGATAGGAGGGGCGGAGTGCAGCAACGACTCGCAAAGGAGAAGCCCTGATGGGGAAAGCCCGGAAATGCAAGGGAGCAGCCCTGATGAGAAAAGCCCGGAAATGCAAAGGAACAGCCAAGTAATGAGGGGACACGTCAGGAATTGCAAAGGAATAGCGAAGCGATTCACAGCACAGAAACGGATTTAAAAAAACATTTAAAAAGGAGAAATGGACCATGACTACACTGAAAATTAAAGTTACTTTTGATGAGGAAGTTCTCGGAACAGCAGCGAGCAATCCTGATATTCACAGAGAGTATATTGCATCGAACAGCCCGAATGCTTTGACAAGAGAGGAAGAAGTTGAAGCTATCGGCGTAGAAGAGGTTTTCGATAAGTCAATGACGATCTTTCCAAGAACAGAAGACGGCAAGCCTTTTGTATGGGACTACCAATGGAAAGGTTTCCTAAAAGATTCCTTTGGCAGTCTCAAGAAAATTCCCGGAAGTGAATGCGGGAAAATTAAGGCCTATAAAAAGGAGATCGACGGACTGATATTTGTATCTCCTAGAAAGATCCCATTTGAAATGAACGGTGAAATCGGCGTATGTCAGCGCCCTCTTCGTGCGTCTACTGCCCAGGGAGAAAGAGTAGCTTTAGCTTCCAGTGAAACGGTTCCGGAAGGCTCCAGCTTGATATTTGAAATCAAATGCCTTCTGGATACTCATGTAAAGGCCGTTATCGAGGCGCTCGAATATGGAGCTCTTCGCGGATTCGGCCAGTGGAGAAATTCCGGTAAAGGAAGGTTCCACTATGAGATTCTTGAAAGAAAGTGAGGCGAAGGATATTTGCCCACACAAAAGGGATTAGAACAAGCAATAACTTGGCTTAGATCAAAAATGTCAGATTATGACAGCTTAGACGGAATTAATGCTGAAGTCTGTCTCAACGTTATTTATGATCTAAAAAGGCAAAATGAAGATAAAGGGCGTATTATTCATGTCCTAAAAGAAAAGATCTCGCGTGACGAACACTCCTTATAGTGAAGAAAGGAGAATCGTTATGAAAGGATTTATTGTAAAGCTATCGACTATAATTATAACTGTAGCGGTCGCAAACACTATTCTGAATGCGGTAGAAAATTTAGAGGATGGAAAGACCATATTTGGAAAAGTTAAGCAACCACGAAGGACAAAAATCGATAACCACGGTAACATCATTTTAGGGACGAGAGACTATAAAATAAGAAAGTGCGAGGCCGATTAACTCGGTCTCGTTCTTTTTTCTTTTTGAGGTGTTTACTATTGCTTAATACAAACAGCAAACCAGTTGAAGTTAAATACGAGGACAATCGAATTCTTTATATTTGCCCCAAATGCAAAAAGGCACTTACTTTCAGAAAAAGGTATCAAGGTAAAAGTCTTTGCATCAAATGTGGGCAAAGACTCGACTGGAGTCCGACAAATGATATTTTCACTGAAGTGGTTATCGCTAAGAATTCAGACGATGCCGCATGGATAGCTGATCAATATTACTCAATCATTAAAGCTCCTGAAGACAAAAGACTCGATACAGATGACTGGCGAAAGAGTCTTCGTGACCGTGAAACAGAATTATATTTGCTATTTTTTAATCGCAAAGATTACGGACGTTTCATGAGAGCACGCGCAAAGAACATGTTCTAGAATGAGGAAGAAGTATATCTGGGAGTATAAACCCGACGGAGGGCGGTGAGCTTCGGCGAGACCCGTTTTTAAAACTAGCCGTCATAATAGCTTAATGGAGAAGAAGTGATTCTTAAGAGCGCCAGAAATGGAGGCCTGGGTTCGAAGCCCAGAAAGATATACTTCTTCTTTTTTATTTCGAAAGGAGTTTTTGGACCATGAAAAGCTACGGAATCATTAACTTTGGACAAGGTGGGAAGGAGAGTGCAGATGCTCAAAAGTTCATGCTTGAGCAACTGAATTCGCTTGGAATTATTACAATAAGCGAAAAAGATATTCTTGAAGGTTACGAACGTGATCTGAAAAGTTTAGGAGGTGCTACTTGCAATTTTGTTCTTCATAATGACTATGAAAGGTATAAATTTCGTAAGCTTATGCACGCCCCTGAACTGAATAAACCTTGGATTAAGTGGCGAACTGCTTCGCGGCTTAAAAAAGACAGTGAATTCCGGATTTGGCTTGAAGAAAGGGGAGCGTACGAAGATGGAAAAATTCATGGTAAGCTATGACTTTTTAATCATTTACGCACTTTTCTCAATCGGTGTTGGCTTATTGGCAGGAATCATTATTGGTCAGGTTATCAAAAGTCGCAACCAGGAGATATCCGAAATCAAACTTCGGAATTACGAAGAGGAACTTGAAGATCTTAAAGAACAGATAATTTTCATGCAGGAGGAGGCGAGGCAGTATGCTAGATCCACAAACGATGTCCAGCACCCAGAATGATATTTCAGAACCTATTAAATACGTTCGTGTAAAATTTAGTCCGGATGAAGCTGAGAGCCAGCGTGCTTTCCTCATCGTCATGAACAACATCGGCGTCATAACAATCTCAAGGGATGATATTAATGAATGCTATGACGATTTCGTGAAAAGGCATATGGAAGCTGAGAACAATATTGTTTTGCGAGGAAATGAGCAAATCAATAAGTTCAAATATGCTATGAAATATTTCTTTAAAGATAAAGAATACGAGGAGGTGAGATCTCTTTAGCCCCTTCGTCCTATAAAGGAAAGCCGACTTGGCAGCTAGGCCATTCAGAGAGCAATAAGCTAGTGAAACTTACTTCTATGTTTAGTTGCTTACTTCTTTGAATGAAAGATATTGCGTGCAAACCAGCTCGATGAATGGAAAGCGACACTATATCGCCAAGCGACATCCTTTATAAAGCTAGCAGAGCTTACTTCTAAAAGAGAAGAATAAACTAATGAACAGCTCTGCAATATTAATCACACTAAAGCTAGCGAGGCTTACTTCTTATTTAAGCATATGTGAATAATATAGTCTCGCAATACACACATCCCTCATCAGCTATGCAGACTTACTTCAACATATTACGAATGAATATTAAATAGTCTGCAAATTCGATGATTCCAAAAGCTAATGCTGCTTACTTCCGATATATTGGTTTTTATCAGTAGCATGATATTTTTTAAAGGAGAAACGGACCATGAAAGAATTTTATCGGGACCTCTTGTTCGAACACCACATTCTCGTTTGTGACGAGGAAAAAACTACTACTCTCACATACTGCTTTAGCATCGCAATGACTCTGGCATCTACCTTCGGGATCCGTATCAGAAGCGGAATCGAAAAGCTTACTCTTAAGATGGTGGAAGATGCCGCTCGTAATATCGGCGAGTATGTTCCTGAGCCTTTTTACAGGAATTTTCCAGAGAGCGTTAGATCGATGACCGTTGATCAGCTTTTCTATGATCAGATGCTCCATTATACTCAGACGTACGGTCTTGGATGGTGGGATGATCTTGGCAAATCCGGTTTTGAAAAGGACGATGAAATCTTTGTAAGAGCTGCATTCCAGGAGAACACAACTCCTAAAGATTTCAAAGTGCTGGAAGAAAAAGAAGCCGAAAAAGAAGTGAAAGATATTCTCAAGACACTTCTTTCATCAAGTCGCCCGACAAATGTCATGCAGTTTAATAGGATTCTTGAAGGATGGAAAGACTTCGGAATGGATATTTTGCCTTCAAAGGTTCCATGCAAAGACACTGTTGTCAAGCTTCTTTATTCCACGAAAAATATGGCATTTTGCAGATATCTGAAGCTTTCAGACACGATCAAGCTCCTTGAGTATATTCAATACAGTCAGTATGGGAGCGAAAATCTTAAGAAACTGAATCTTAAGAATCAGGATCGAAAACTGATCAAAAACGTGATAGACACCATTGTTCATCTTGAAGAGCAAGAAAACAAGGATTTGACCTATTGCGACTACACTCACTGCTTTGAAAAAAGAAAGATTTGGTGTGGATTATTCCACCACATTCACTACAAATCTGAAAGCATCGCGATGCAGCGTTTCATAAATGATATTCGAAACAACAAAAACTTTTCTGCATATCATTATATGGAGGGCTTCATCAAAAAAGGTGAGACCAAAGCAGCGGCCGGTGTACTTGTTAACTTAAAGGGCAGAAGCGATCTTGTGCGCCATATGAATTATATTCTCAGTCGTTGCGAGACAGAAGAAGAGATCGAGGGGGTGTTTTCATGGCTAGGGTAAACCCGGTAGTTTTGATTCAACTTCTTATGCAGTACCATTCTACGCAGAATTCGAGAATTCCCCGCACATTTATATTCTCGAAGAATAACCGTCTTCACATCCATAAAGAAACCGACGAAGAAGTTAGAAAGAGAAAGTCTTTTCTTTCTATGTCCAAGATCACGGCGTCTGAAGAGGCGATTCAGAAAATTCTGAAAAAGTCTCTTCATGGAAAAGTCGGCAAAGTCTTCATCTCTCCTGAAATGAAGAAAATTGCGGTTCCTCTTCAAACTGCCACAGGGCAAACTGGTTATGGAATCCTTCCGACCGGCAGCAGGATTGATATTCCTGAAGGAACCTTTGTCCGTGCATTCACTTATTGGGAGAAAGTCAATGACATTGATCTTAGCTGCTTTGCGATCGATGCAAATGGCAATCAGGAAGAATTCTCTTGGAGAAATATGTACAGAAAGCAAAATGCTGACATCACTTTCTCTGGAGATCAGACAAGCGGATACAATGGAGGAAGCGAGTATCTCGACATCAATATCGATCTCTTTAAGAAGAATCGTCCGAATTATAGATATTTGGTCTTCTGCAATAATGTCTATTCTAATCTGACATTCGACAAATGCGAGTGCTTTGCTGGTTTCATGATCCGTGATGAAGACCCCAAAAAGGTTCCTTTGTGGAAAGGGGAAGCTGGATCTTCCGGCAATGTGCTGCCATTGATATTTGATCCTAAAACGGTAGCCACATCATTTAGGATTAATGCCGATTCGACATTTGCCTACTTGTTCGCCATCGATCTCGAAAATCGGGAAATGATTTGGCTTAATATTTCACGATCGGATAGGATCCATGTTGCTGGATCCACTTCGATGGACTTCCTCACAAGATATTTTCATGTGGCTAAAGTATTCAGCGTTGCTGACCTGTTTGAATACGCTGGGGAAGTCGTCGATAAGATTGAGGATGCGGATATCATTCTTACTGATCATGAGGTTCCAGGAATCCTCAGAGAGAATCAAAAGATAATTGCTCCATGGAATATTGAGGAAATTATGGCAGTAATGTCCTCTTAATTCCGCGTAAAAAACACCTTCTTAGATAGGAAAGGAGGTGACGATCTAATGAAGATCTATATCTATGTAGAGGATCTGTCTTCTATGAAAAGCTTCATCAATGAAGCGCGTAAAATAGGATTCATGAAAGGGATCGATTTTAATAAGATCTCTTTCAAAGAATCCGATTTTCCAATGCGCTTGCCCGTTGATATCGAAGCATTTCTAAAGTTGACGGCGAATCCTGTAGTAAAGAAAATTTTCGGTAAAAAGATCGAAACTACGCTTGAGAATTATCTCATCAAAGAAGCCGGGCGATGAGCTTGGCTTCTTATTTTTTCCCGCTCAAAAAGGAGGTTCTTATGCTCAAGAAGGAAAGACTGGAGATTCAGGAAGAACGCAAACGATTTGAGAATGATATTCGTAGAATCCGTAACTCCTATGAGGAAGAAGATAAGGAATTCAATAAGTGGAAGGAAGGCGTGTTGAAGTTTGAACACAGTGAATATAGTGTTGATGATAGTGCTGGCGACGATGATTGGCTTTGCTATGGGGAATGTGTATGGTCAACAGAAGATGAAGATGATATTCAGTGACATGCTCGAAAAATTAACAACCAATATGAAATCTATCGTGGAACCAAGCAAACAGAAAGGGGAAAACCAAAGTGAGTAAAGCTTTATCACTTGCAAAATGGGCAGCACCGGCAGTTCGAATAACAAGAAGAGGGTTGCGTATTCTGTCAAAAAACAGCAATCTCGTTCTTACTATTATAAGTGCTGCCGGAGTTATCACAACAGTTGTCGTGGCAATAAAAGGTACGATCAAAGCAGTAAAACTTTGTGAAGAAAAGAAAGTTGTTGGCACAAAAGAAGTAATTCGAACTGTTTGGAAATGTTATATTCCAACAATTGGGCTCATAATTCTTACAACAACTGCTATTCTTTGCAATGGAAAAATTAATGCGAAACGACTTGCTGTCCTAACAAGTGCATATAGCGGAAGCGTTGAGACGATCCGTAAAATTGAAGAAAAAATGTCGTCTCAAATAGGACCAAAGAAAACTCAAAAAGCAATAGATGAGGCCGAAGCGTCTATTGCCCAGGAAAACGCTCCAAAGGATAAAAAAGATATTGTCGCAACAGGAAAAGGTGAGAACTTGTTCTTCTGTGCTACAACTGGCCAGTGGTTTTACAGTGATTGGCATGGAATCGAACTTGCTGAACTCAAAGTACAAAAGATCATCTCGGATATTATGAAGAGCTGGGGAAGTGGAGAATTTGTTCAGCTTAAAGAAGCTCAGGAAGCTTTAAATTTGCCTGTTACCGACATGGGAGAGTATATGGGATGGTATACTGATGACTTCCTCGATGCAAATAATTCTGTGAATTTTGTAATCTCAAGTGATTGGATGGATCTTCCTTGGGGAAAAGAACTTGTTGGTGTTGTAAGATTTACTCCTTGGCCTATTAACATATGACTGGCTGCAGAAAAAGAAGATAATCCTATTTGGAGACTTAAGTAAAGGAGAAACCGGATTAAAGCCCCACTGTGATAGGCTATCCGGATTGATATTTTATGAAGACTGCTTATCCTGAAGAAAACGGCAAGATCAAGATTAACGGTTGCGAAATGGAATGGCGTATGAAGCGGTCCAAAGGAGAGAGCATCTTTGGAATTCGTGGAAGTAGGATATTTGAGCTGGTCTTAAAGAAAGATGGCGTAGTCACGCTTGAATACGGACGCGCATATTTAAAGAGACCCGCAAAAGAAGACGAAGAGACAGCTTTATGCCTTGGCCATTTACTTGAAAAATTTGGTAAAGAAAAGAAAAAGGAGAAGAAAAATGGCGGACCAGATCAATGTTCTAAGTGCTGAGCAATATTTCCAAAAATACGGAAGAGACGGAATAGGTAAAGGTGCCGACCGCTGGATGATTAAAAGGCAGCTTATTGATGCCTTTCGTAAAGAGATATTTGAGCTTGTAGCATTAAGGACTAAGAAAAATTACGATGATATTCCAGAGAATGATCCGGAAGCGATCAGAATTTCAAAGAACATCATTCATGACACGACGATGAAATGGAAAAAACTTTGTAAGATGTTCTCAATGTATAAAGAAACATCTGGCCTTATTAACCTCAACGATCTCAAACTTTATGATGAGATCGAAGATATCGGAACTACTGCTGAAGATGTATCGGACGAACTCGCCACGCGCGAGGAACACTCTTTAGAATGAGGATACACTGTTCGGACAATGAACAGACAAAGATATTTTGAAAGGAGATTCAAAAAATGGAAGACGTAAATGAAATCAAAGTTGGAGAAGAAGAAACAAAAGAGGAGACCGTTGAAGCTACGAAAGTTATGGAGCAGGTAGGCCCTGGAAAGAAAATCGTAAAGATTGTTCTGACCGGTTTGGCATTCGTTGCAACCGGCATCGTAGGATTTATATTCGGTAGGTCCGGCAAAGAAGATAAAAACGATGATTCCAATGAAGACGCCAATAATGAAAGTACTGACGAATAAAATTAGAACCTGAAGCACTGTATAACGGTGTATCCTAGGATAAAGGGATAGGCTCTAAGAGCTTATCCTTTTATTTTTTCCCGTAAAATACGAATGAAAGGAGAACTTTCGCCATGTTTGAAAAAATTTCAAAGAAAATGGCGGAAAAAATGGGCCACAGCGTGAAAACAACGATTCAGCCTGTCGCAAACGAAGTGAAAAAGACGGTTGATTCAAAGGTAGATTTGTATTCGCGCATCCTTCGGCTTGGCGTATTGATATTGCTGTTCATCGATGGGACCAAACGAGTGAACAAAATTGTAAATCAAGAGCCAAGCCCCAGCCCGAACCAGATCATTATTAACAATTACATAACAAGAAAGGATGGTGAGGACTGATGGATTTGGAAAAAGATATTATTGATCTGAAGAAAAGTATAACTCCGATAAAAACAGCGAAATTTCTTGCCGGAACAGTTATTTCATGTGGAGCAATGGCTGCTGTCGTTGCATCATTCAGGAATCCTATTCAGGCAGCAAAGGGTCTTACAAAGCTTATGATGCGACTCGGGATATTTGTTCTTGGATGTAAAGCGGGAGATCTAGCTGAAGAATATTTCAATAAGACAATAGATGCTGTAACTGACGCTTTAAAGAAGACCAAGGAGGAAATGAATAATGAGTCAGGTTCCAACAAATAATGATATTCCGTCAAACAGCCATAAGTCGCAAGAGGCCAGTAAAGAGCAAAGCAAAAAACCTGAAATTACTCCATTCGACGGCGAAACATCAGGAGCGGTTCGAAAAAAGGGTGGCTTTTGGAGATGGTTTAAAAAAATGTTTCTAAGCGATCGCAAGCCAAGCGATATTATGAAAGATGTTCTTGAAAACCAAATCGTTCCTGGAATTAAAGACAATTTTAGAAATAGCGTTGTTTCGAGTATTGACATGTTCGTGTATCAAAGTGCAAAGCCTGCGAGCCAGTCTAGCACTAATAACAACATAAGTTACAATAATATATTTAAGGCGAGCACTTCTACGCCTCAGAAAAAAGAAGAAATGGATGCTAAAAGCCAAATGGATTTGAATGCTGGATTTTCAAATCCCTGTTTTAAAACCAAAGCTGATGCTGAGCGGTTTTTGAATACAAAGATGAAGAGCTATGATTACCCAACACTTAGTGTGCATACTTTATATATGATGCGAGGAAAGCATATCGACTATACATGGGACGCTTATGGTTGGACAAGAGAAGAGATTGCGGCAATTGATCCGAATCGTGCTATTGTTCACATCAGCGGAAATCATGAATTCCCATGGATGATCGATCTTCCTCAAGCACATGTAATTTCCTAAGAGAATCCTGGGGGCAGCATGATATTTATTCGTGTTGCCCTCTTTTTAAGATAAAAGGAGGTACTTATATTCTATGGGAGGATTACTCACAACAATTAAACTTCTGCCTAAAGCCATTGTAAAAACTGGGAACAAATGGATGTTCGCTCTTAAAAAAGGTAAGCCACAGATTATGGTAGTTGCCGGTGCTACCATCGCAGTAGGAGCTTTTGTATGGGCGATTGTTGATGCTACGAAAATTGAAAGCACGATGGCCAAAACAGAAGCCAAAACGGATGATATTTTGCTCAAAAAGCAAGAAGCAGAAAAAGAAGAAAAAACTGATGTAGTAGCAGAATGCGATAAGGAACTTAAAAAAGTTAAGACCGAAACTGCCTGGGAAATGTTTAAGCTTCTCGGACTTCCGTCTATAATGTTTGTTGGTGGCATGCTTATCATGCTTAAAGGCCATGTGATATTGGTTAGAAGATTTGGAGAATTGAGCGCCGCATTTGCCACTCTTCAGCAAACTTTCAATCGTTACAGGCAAATGAACATACTCGAACATGGAGAGGAATGTGACAGACGGTATCGTTATGGTATTGTCGATGAAAAGAAAGTAGAAGCCACGATTACGGACGAGGATGGAAAAGAGCATAAGATATCTGCGAGTATGCCCGTTGTAGACCCTGAAAAGGCTGCAAGCATGTATACTTTTGTGTTTGATGAATGCTCTTCTTCAAAGTGTCCTAGAGATCCGATTTCAACAATTTCATTCCTTCGCAATCAGGAGAAATATTGGAACATTTGGATGGAAGCCAAAAATAAGCCTGTTACTCTTTATATGGTTCTTGAAGAACTTGGGATTGAGCTGGATACGGATGATCCTAGAAACGACTATGTCATGATTGCCGGTTGGAGACCCAACGGCGAAGGAGACAATCATATTGACTTTGGGATCATGAGAGCAGCTAACAGACTCGCAATCGCTGGAGAAGAAAATATAGTATTCCTTAATTTCAACTGCGATGGAAATCTCTATCATTCACCGAGATACGACAAATCAGGAAAGAAGGTATGCTGATATGACTAAAATGAAAGTTGGAGGATTTGTTCTTACTGGAATCGGAGCTTATCTTATTTTGTCAAAGTCCATCAACTTCCTTAACAGAACTGTTGACGATATTACGAATGCTTCTATCTGGAAAGCGTACTATCGTGCCTTTGCAAAAACGCAGAGAACTGATATTCCATCCCCTAAAAATGAAGAAAATAGCAAAAATTCGGATGCCTCTCAGGAGGCCGTAAAGGGCGTTATTAGCGATTCTATCGAAAAGATTACCACCACTGTTTTGGATACTGTGAAGGAGCTAAAAGAGGCTAAAAAGGGCCTTAAAACGCATTCTGAAGCCACTTGTAGTGAAATTACGGAAGAAGAGTTCATGGAAGGGTTTCCTAACTATGACAGAGTCTCATTTATCTATTACAAGAAGAATGATATTTTGACAGATGACGACGGAATCGTATATTCCGTTGAAGATTTTGAGAATCAGAACGGTATCAATATTGCAGAAGAATTTAAAGCGCGCCCGAAAGATATTATCTCCATTTATCTCAAGAATGACTTGATGCAAACATGCTATGCAATTGAGCCTACTGAAGAAGAATGGAAGGGTGGAAAAGAATGAAACTGTGGATAAAAATCGCTTTAACCGCATTAGCTAGCTTTGGCGGAGGATTTGCAGCTGGATTTTTTTGTCATAAAAAGATGAATGATTTTGTGTTTGAGGAGACAACAAAAGAAGAAATGCAGCAAATTGAAGAAAGTTTGAAGGAAAAAGAAGGACCGAAGGAGAAAGAGTATCCGCCGGATGATACTCTTTCCACTGATCCTGATAAACTGAGACTTCAGCTTCAGGGAAAGAAAAGCTATATTCAGGCGGACCGTGAAGCAAAAGAAAAATACGCTCAGATTTGGGGAACTGTCAAAAATTATTCAAGTGAAGAGAATGCCAATGATATTCCTGTGGAAGATGTAAATGAGGACGAAATTGATGAGGATTTCATAAAGGAAGCACTTGAAGAGGAAAATTCTGAAAACGATTTTAAGTCTCCTTATCCGATTGATCTTGCTGCATATTATAATGAGAGAAATGATTACGACAAGATCACAATTGACTGGTACGAGCCAAATACTTTCGTAGATGAGAGAGAAGAAATAATTGCTGACATTAAAACTTATACAGGTGATATTAATTTGAAGGAATTGTTTAAAGATTCTAGCTACGATGAAGATCCCGATGTTCGATTTGTAAGAAACGAAGGATATTCTACAGACTATGAGATTATCAAGCATCATAGAACTTGGGAGGAAACTACAGGAATGGGAGGGAGTGAATAACATATAAAATGCGCGGCACAACGGATCCATACTTTAATTGGCTGTGCATTCTTATCGGAATAGATGACAGAACAAGTGGACGAAATTATGGGATGCTGGCTCGGACTCTTCATTCTATGGAGTTTCGAGCCAAGCTCCCGCCCGATAAAAATCGCGGAATGGACGGCATGCAATTAAGGGTTTCTTTCATGCAGCAGCATGGTCCTTATGGTTCTTCTACGAACAGAGGTCCTTGTACAATGCTTGAATTTTTTGTCTCTTTAAGTAAAAGAATGAGCTTTTTGATGCATGGAAATGACTATCGTCATCATTCAGAATATTACTTTTGGGTAATGATGAGAAACCTTGGACTCAATAAATTAACAGATGATAAATGGGAATATTTGAACGGTGATTTCTTTTGCGAAGAAGCTGTTTGGAGAGTACTGAACAGGCAGTATGATCCAGATGGAAACGGTGGGATATTCCCACTTAGGAACCCAAAAGAAGACCAAAGAGGGGTCGAATTTTGGTACCAAATGCAGTCGTGGTTAGGAGAGAATTGTGAGATAGATTTGAGCATCTGATCACGTAACAAGTACTTATATTTTTAGCTAAAAGTGACTCTAGATTACGGACGTTTTTGCGGTCACAAAAAGGTCACAAAAAGGTCACAAAAAGGTCACAAAAAGGTCACAAAAAGGTCACAAAAAGGTCACAAAATTGGATATTTTTCAAAATTTCAAAATTTTTGAGTGCCAAAAAATGGCAAAAAACGGGCCGGTCACAGTTTTTTTTTGTGACCGAGGCCATTTTGTGACCATTTTGTGACCGCTGGAAGCCTTGATTTATAAGGGCTAGAGCCAAAAGGTCACAAAGTCACACTTTTTTTGTGTTAATATCGAGACTCAAAAAAAATAAAAGTCTAAGAATTAAGTTGAAAAATTTTGTGACTTTGTGACCGGAGCCTTAAAGAGAGGAGGATTGAGCTATGAATGGAGCTTGATTTCTTTAAAATTAGGCATCGAATTATGCAAAAGAAAAACAGCGTTTACATTGATATTTATCCTGAATTTTTAGTGAAGCCAAGTAGCAATCTTATGACGAGAAGCGGAAAGTTTTATGCAGTCTTAAATAAGGACACTGGCTTCTGGGAAACTGACGAATTTAAGATCCAACAATACGTTGATGAAGAACTGCATAAGTACGCCGAAAATAATAAAGAAGTTTTGAAGCTGAAAGACGAGTATGGAAAATATGGGCATATAAATATTCTTGAAATGCTGAACAGCAAAAGTCATTCATGGATAGAATACAAAATGTATGTCAATAATATTCCAGATCACTATCATCAGCTCGATGAAAAGATTTGCTTCGATGAAGATAAAGTGAATCCTAAAGATTATATTTCTAAGAAGCTGCCATATAAACTTAAGGCCGGTCCATATGATGCCTGGGATAAAATTATTGGAACTTTGTACGCTCCTAGTGAAAGACAAAAGATCGAATGGGCAATTGGAGCAGTCATTAGCGGAGACAGTAAAGAGATCCAAAAGTTTGTTGTGCTGTATGGTGCGCCAGGTGCAGGTAAGGGAACAATATTAAACATTATACAAAAACTCTTTCCTGGATATTATGAAGTATTCGATGCAAAGACACTTAGCAGCAATTCTAATAACTTTTCATTCGAACAGTTTCGAACAAATCCTCTGATAGCTTTACAGATGGATGGCGATCTTTCGAGAATTGAAGATAATACAAAGATCAATAGTCTCGTTAGCCATGAAACTATCGTTATGAACGAAAAGAGGAGACAGAGTTATAATTTCAAGCCCAGATGCTTTTTGTTTATGGCTTCAAACAAGCCCGTCCAGATTACAGATAGTAAGAGTGGTATCATCAGAAGACTTATTGATGTTTCGCCTACAGGCATAACTATTCCCAAAAGAGAATATGATCAGTTGATGAGCCAGATTGATTTTCAGTTGAGCGGAATCGCATGGCATTGTCTTGAAGTTTACAATTCTCTCGGGAAGAATGCTTATAATGGGTATAAACCATTTGACATGATTGAAAGAACAAATCCCGTGTACAATTTTGTTCTCGATAAGTTTGATGAATTAAATAATGAGAATGGGATATTTATTGGTGAAGCGTTTAAGATGTGGGAAGACTATTGCCACGAAATCGGCATGGCTAACTATATGAAGAGGCCTGTCTTTAAAGAAGAGCTCAAAAGTTATTTTGTGCAATTTGATGAGTATAAAAAAATAGATGGAGTTTCGTACAGAGGATGGTACACAGGAATCGACACAAAGAAACTCAAATCTGGATATACTGGTCAAAAAGTAATACCTCATAATGATAAAACTTTTGGTCTCGTTCTTGATCAGAAGAAGTCCCTTCTTGATGACATGCTTGCCGATTGTCAAGCTCAATATGGTGAAGATGATGGAATGGGTGGTACCAAACCTATAAAGGCATGGACAAATGTTACCACAACTCTTAAGAACATCGATACTTCTAAGATCCATTTTGTAAGGCTTCCGAAGAACCATATTGTTATTGACTTTGATCTTAAGAATGATAAAGGTGAAAAAGACGCTCTTTTGAATCTGGAAGCGGCGGATAAGTTTCCTAAGACTTATGCTGAGTACAGTCAAGGCGGAAAAGGAATTCATCTGCATTATATTTACGATGGCGATCCTGAAGAGCTCGAATCTCTTTATTCAAAAGATATTGAGATTAAAGTGTACAAAGGAAAAAGTAGTTTAAGAAGACGATTAAGCGCTTGCAACAATATTCCTGTTGCGGTCATTAGTTGCGGATTGCCGAAAAAGGAGGTAAAAGATAATGAAATGGTAGACTTTGAGAGTTTAAAAGATGAAAAGCATATACGCAATAAAATTGCTAAATGTCTGAAGAAAGATATTTCTCAACCCTATACTGCTCCTGCTGTAAGTCTTATTAAGAAAACACTGGATGATGCATATGCTAGTGGTATCAAATATGATGTTCGAGATCTTCGTCCGTCCGTAAGAGCTTTTGCTGCAAAAAGCCATAATCAAAAGCAGGCATGCCTTAAAATGTGTGAAGAGATACATTGGCATAGTTCTCATTATGATGAAGATCACAAATGGGATGGAACCTCTAATGATGTTTCGCCTAAAGAGGAAAAAGTAGAAGCTAAAGAAATACCGACTTATAGTAAAGATTCTTTAGTGTTCTTTGATGTTGAAGTCTTTCCTAATTTGTTTCTTGTGAACTGGAAAGAAGCTGGAGATGGAAAAGCCGTTGTAAGAATGATAAATCCAACTAGAGCCGAAATAGGGACGCTTCTTCGTTATAAACTTGTAGGGTTTAATTGCAGAAGATACGATAATCATATTTTGTATGCTAGGTATGTTGGATATGACAATGAAGCTCTTTACAGACTCAGTCAAAGAATTATATCCGGAAGCAAAAATTCAATGTTCGGACCAGCTTACGATTTGTCATACACCGATGTTTATGATTTTGCTGCCAAGAAGCAGAGTCTTAAAAAGTGGGAAATTGAACTCGGCATTCATCATCAGGAATTAGGGCTTCCTTGGGACAAGCCCGTTCCGAAAGAAAAATGGCCGGATGTCGCCAAATATTGTGATAACGATGTAATTGCAACAGAAGCCGTGTTCAATCATTTGGCCGGAGATTTTAAGGCAAGAGAGATTCTGGCTGATATTGCTGGAATGAGCGTAAATGACACTACCAATATGCTCACCACTAGAATTATATTTGGAGACGATCTTAATCCTCAGTCTCAATTTAACTATCCAGATCTTAAAAAGAAATTTCCAGGTTATAAGTTTGAACTTGGAAAGAGCACGCTTAACGGAGTTGAAATAGGAGAGGGCGGAAGAGTATATGCTAATCCTGGAATTTATTACAACGTTATAACCTATGATGTTGCCAGTATGCATCCTTCTTCCATTATTGCTGAAAATGGTTTTGGAAAGTATACCGAGAAGTTTAAGCAACTTATGGATATTCGTGTTGCGATCAAGCATAAAGATTTTGATGCTGCCAAGAAAATGCTAAATGGAAAATTAGCAAAATACTTGACTGATAAAGATGAATCTAAAGCTTTGAGCTTAGCTTTGAAAATTGCTATTAATTCGGTTTATGGCTTGACTGCTGCAAGTTTTGATAATAAATTCCGCGATCCAAGGAATAAAGATAATTGGGTAGCAAAACGCGGAGCACTGTTTATGGAAACCTTAAGGCTTAAGGTACAAGAAATGGGCGCTACAGTAGTTCACATTAAAACAGATTCAATTAAGATTCAGAATCCGACAAAAGAGGTTTCTGATTATATTATTAAATTTGGACAGGATTGGGGTTACACATTTGAAGTTGAAGACATATATGAAAAAATATGTCTAGTTAATGATGCTGTTTATATTGCATTGAGAGCGAAGAACGATCCAGGTTGGATTGATGAATGTGACAAAGCGAAAAAGAAAGGAAAGCCAGTTCCAACAAGATGGACTGCCACTGGTGCACAGTTTCAGCATCCTTATGTGTTTAAAGCTCTTTTCAGTCATGAGCCTATTGAGTTTGATGATCTTTGTGAAACTAAATCTGTTACAAGTGCTTTATATTTGGACATGAATGAAAATTTAAGTGATGTCTCCTCTGAAGAAAAGGAGATGGACAAAATTAAGTCCAGAGTTAAAAAGTTGTTAAAAGATTTAGGTTATGAACTGTCATATTCCGAATGGCTCGATGAAGAGGAGAACGGTAAAGATCATCGGTATTCAAATGATATTAGTCTTACAAAGATCCAGATTGAACAAATTGAAGGAGAACTTTTAGATCTGAATAAAGATATTCAGGTTCTTAATGAGATTATTGAAAAAGGGCATAACTATGTCTTTATTGGAAAAGCCGGAAGATTCTGTCCTGTAAAGAATGGATTTGGCGGAGGAGTTCTTTGTCGAGAAAAAGACGGTAAATTCTATTCAGCAACAGGAGCAAAAGGATTTAGGTGGAGAGAAGGAGAAACACTGGTAAATGCAGATCGGATGGATATGATCGATATGAAATATTTTGACGATCTCGCAAAAACTGCAATTGATGCAATCAGTGAATATGGACCTTTCGAGGAGTTTTCAAAAGAAGAAGCTCCTCGATTTTTAATTTCAGAGGATGATATTGTTAAAGAAGCAGAAAAAGCTGCAAAGAAAAATGGAGAGCCAGGAGTACAGCCATGGCTACCTCCATGTGGAGATCCTCATATAGACAATTGTTATGACTGTCCTTTGTTTGATATTGAGAAAATTCCTCCAGAATGCAAAAAAGGATATGACTTAACAGCATATTTTGTCGTTAACCCAGAAGCATTAAATAAAAAGTAAAGGAGAATTACTTATATGCCTTACACTAACAATAATAAACCTGTAAAATTCATCGAACCGCTCATTGTCAAAGATGCAAGAATCGTTATGAAGACTCGTAATTTCAGCGGAAATAATCCTGGCCAATATGACCGTCCTGGAGCTAGGAATTTTTCCATTTTTCTTGATCCAGAAAAAGTTGATATTCAGAAACTTCGTGAAGAAGGATGGAATGTTAAAACTGGTACTCCTAATAGAGAAGATCCGGATGATATTCCGAGTAGTTTTCTTAGGATTCATGCAAATTGGTTCCCGCTCGATGACAGTCGAAGCGGATTAAATCCTATGATTATTAAAATTGTAGGTGGAGAACAGATTCGCTTGGATGAAGAAACAGTCAAATCTCTTGACAGTGATGAAATTCTTAAATGCAATCTTACAATAACTGGTCGCTACATGGACAGCCCCACTTATAAGGGAGTTGTAGCTTATCTTAAAAAGATGGTAGTTCAGGTTAGTGAAGATGATGACATGGCTGATATGTTTGATGGCATCGATTAATACTGAATAATATTTAAAAAGGCAGGATGGAGCCATGAACGTAGAATTATTTGAGCATCAGAAGAAAGCGCTTGAAAAGCTGCATTCTGGTTCCATCCTGTGTGGTGGAGTTGGAAGTGGAAAAAGTATTACAGGCATAGCTTATTATATGACTAGAGAGTTCGCGAGAAAGCCTGTTGACTTATATATAATAACGACCGCCAGAAAAAGAGACACTCTCGAATGGGAACACGAATGCATGAAATTCGGTTTAAGCACAGATCCAGATTTAAGTGTGGGAAATGTAAAAGTTGTTATTGACAGTTGGAATAATATTGGCAAATATATTGATGTTTCAGATTGCTTTTTCTTATTCGATGAACAGCGAGTTGTTGGATATGGAACATGGGTGAAGAATTTTCTCAAAATTACTAAGTCAAATAGATGGATTCTATTAAGTGCTACTCCAGGCGACACCTGGATGGATTATATTCCAGTGTTTATTGCAAATGGTTTTTATAAAAATAAAACTGAATTTTGCAGAAGGCATGTGGTCTATAATAGATTCGCAAGATATCCGCAAGTTAGCCGTTTCGTTGAGGAAAAGCATTTGAACAGACTGCGAAGCAGTATTCTGGTAACAATGGATTTTCGCAGAGATACGATTGCGCATCATGAAAAGGTTATAGTTGGGTTTGATCGTGAGAAATATGATACTGTGATGAAAACCCGATGGAACATTTTCAAAGATCAACCAATCTCTGAATCTAGTGAACTTTGCCAGACACTGCGAAGGATAGTTGGAGAAGATCCGTGCAGAATCGAAAAAATCGAGGAGGTGATGAAGGCCCATCCAAAGGTAATCATATTTTACAATTATGACTATGAACTTGAGATATTGCGAAAGCTAAATACGAGGGTTGCAGAATGGAATGGGCACCGGCATGAGCCTCTTCCAGAAGGAGAAAGCTGGGCTTATTTAGTTCAGTATGCGGCTGGAGCAGAAGGATGGAATTGTATAACTACTGATACAATTATATTCTATTCTCAAAGTTACAGCTATAAAGCGATGGTACAAGCCGCAGGAAGGATCGATAGATTGAACACTCCTTTTATTGACTTATATTACTACCATCTAGTCAGCATGAGTAAAATTGATCTTGCAATTGCTAGGGCATTAAGAAATAAAAAGAACTTTAATGAAAATGCTTTCTTGAAAGGATGAATCATGACTGATATTCCTTCGAAAAGGGACCACGCGTGAAAAACATGGACTATAATGGAAGAGGAGTGACTTTGTCACTGATATTGATGGAGTATTAACAACTCCTTTTCTTTTTGGCAGGCCGAACATGGTCTGTCTTTTTTTATCTGATAAACAGAACTTGCAGTCTCTTTTTTTATCTGATAAAGAAGGGAAAGGGGAAAGATAACATTGCCAAAGGAAAGTCAGTTTCAGGCGAAGCTGATAAAACGCCTGAAAGTAATGTTTCCTGGATGCATAGTTTTGAAAAACGATGCAAATTATATTCAGGGTATTCCAGATCTAACAGTCTTATGGAAAAACAAATGGGCCCTTCTCGAATGTAAAAAGGAAAGCGAATCCAAAAGACGACCAAATCAACCTTATTACATTGCTAAGGGAAAAGAAATGTCTTTCGGGGCATTTATATTTCCTGAAAACGAGGAGGAAGTTTTACATGATCTTCAACAAGCATTCGGAGCTTGAAGGACGACATGCAATTTTGAGTCCAAGCAAGCACTATTGGATGAACTATGATGATGAAGCATTGATGAAAAGTTATGTTTCAAGCTTTGCTGCTGATATTGGGACCCTAGTTCATGAATATGCATGCGATCGGATTAAGTACAAGATGCCTTTAGACGCTGAGAGCGATGAAGCAAAGAATGGTCTGCTTATTCATTTGATGAAAAATGGTATTCCCTTTAAGGCCATTGATTTGGATCGGATATTCTACAATCTCGTTCCGTATGTGAATGACTGCGTGGGATATAAAATGGACAGCGAAATTATATTAAAGTACTCCGACCTCTGTTTCGGCACAGCAGATGCCATTGGCGTGAGGCGAAACTGGCTGCGGATCCATGATTTAAAAACTGGGACTACTCCAGCAAGCATGGATCAGCTTATGTGCTACGCAGGCTTATTTTTCTTGGAATACAAAAGAGACTATCGTCCTCAAACCATGAAAGTTGAACTTCGAATCTATCAAAATCAGGAAGTTATGATAAGTCAGCCTAATAGTGAAGAAATAAAGGCTGTGATGGAAAAGATAGTTCATGGCAATTCTGTGATAATGAAAAACATAACGGAGGTATAATGATATGTATTGGGATCGTAGAGAGGTATACCTTGACGAAATATATTTATCTGACGAGGATTATATCGAGCATTATGGAACTCCTCGTCATTCTGGTCGGTATCCTTGGGGATCCGGCGACAATCCATATCAGAGGCACGAAGATTTTCTAGCAAATGTCCAAAAGCTCCGTGATAAAGGCATGAGCGAAAAAGAAATAGCTAGTAGCATGAATATGAAGACAACTGCTCTTCGTGCGCGGATATCCTATGCGTCTGATACTCTTAGACGAGAAAGAGCTTCGATGGCAATGAAGCTTAAAGAGAAAGGATATTCGAATCCTGCAATAGCTAAACGAATGGGACTTCCAAACGAAAGCTCGGTTAGAGCTCTTCTAAAAGAGAAATCCGATATTCGTGCTCAACAAACGGAAAATCTTATGAAAGTGCTTAAAAGTACTGTTGAAGATAAGAAATACGTTGATGTTGGTGGCGGAACAGAACTGCGATTAAATGTAAGTGAGCAAAAATTAAAGAATGCTTGCATACTTTTGCAGGATGAAGGATATAAGATAACGACTTTTAAGACCCAGCAAGCAGGCACTCCGTATAAAACCACGATTAAAGTGCTCACAAAAGCGGATGTTCCGAGGAGCGAAATTAATCAGCATCGAGCGGATTTAGCGATTCCTAACTTTTATTCCGAAGATCACGGATATTCAATTAACAAGATCGAAAAACCTATCGCGATTGATGGAAGCAGAGTTATGATCCGCTATGCTGAAGACGGCGGAAAAGACAGAGATGGTACTATTGAGCTTAGACGAGGCGTGGATGATATTTCTCTTAACAATGCTTTGTATGCTCAGGTTCGAATAGCTGTAAAAAGTGATCCGAATGCAGAAGAAGGTTCTCATTATCTGAAGGGCATGGCCTTATATTCACCAGATGAGAGCAAAATGCCTGAAGGTGTCGATATCATTTTTAATACAAATAAGCCAAAAGGGACTGATATATTCGGAAAGTCAAGCGACACATCGGTACTTAAACCGATAAAAGACGATGCTGATCCGAATAATCCCTTTGGAGCTACGATTAAAAATGATTCTGAGCTTATTCGTGCTCAAAGACATTATATAGGAGCTGATGGAGAAGAACATTTGTCAGCTTTGAATATTGTAAATGAGGAAGGAAACTGGGGAGATTGGGCAAAAACCCTTTCGAGTCAATTTCTTGGAAAGCAACAGCCTTCACTTATTCGAAGTCAGCTTAAAGAAGCGTATGATATTCGCAAAGACGAGTTTGATGAGATAAGTCAGTTGACAAATCCTGAAGTAAGAAAGAAGCTATTTGCTAGTTTTGCTGATGATTGCGATGCCGCAGCTGTTCATTTAAAAGGCGCGTCTATGCCTCGTCAGCGTACTCAGGTTATTTTGCCAATGCCATGGCTTAAAGAAGGCGAATGCTATGCTCCGAATTATAAAAATGGTGAGTCGGTCGTCCTTATCAGATATCCTCATTCTGGCTTATTTGAGATTCCGGAGCTCAGAGTCAATAATAACGATGCAAAAGCAAGAGAAATATTGACTCGTCCTGATGGATCACATGCTATGGATGCTATTGGCATTCATCCAAAAACTGCTCAGAAATTGTCAGGTGCTGATTTTGATGGCGACAGCGTCATCGTCATACCAAATGATGATCGTCGTGTTCAATCAAGGCCTCTAATGGAATCTTTGAAGAACTTTGATCCTGATAAATATCAGCTTCCTGCTGATGCTCCTAAAGTTGATAAAGCTCATGGCTTTAACAAACAGTTGGAAATGGGTCTAGTTTCTAACCTTATCACGGATATGACCATAAAAGGTGCGGATCTTGAAGAGATTTCTCGTGCTGTTAAGCACTCCATGGTTATTATTGATGCTGAGAAGCACCATTTGGATTGGAGACAATCTTATATCGACAATGGAATAGCCGAATTGAAGACTGCTTATCAAGGAGGACCAAGAGCTGGAGCTTCGACATTGATGTCAAAAGCTAGCGGTGAGACTCATCCATACGAAAGGAAGGAAATAACCAATCCTTCAAATATGACTCCGGATCAACGTGAAAGATATTACAAGGGAGAAAAGATCTACGTTGATACTGGAAGAACTAGGTATAACAGAAAGACAGGAAAAGAAGAACTTGTAAAAGTAAAATCTACTAAAATGGCAGACACTGACGATGCTTTTACTCTTTCTTCGGGGACTGTTCAAGAGACAATCTATGCCAATTTTGCCAATCGCTTAAAATCATTGGCTAATGAAGCAAGAAAACAAGAAAGACTTACTCCTCCTAGCAAATATTCACCCTCAGCCAAGAAAGCATATGCTCTTGAAGTGGATTCTTTGAACAAGAAACTATATCTGGCCGAGCTTAATCGTCCTCTTGAACGTAAAGCTCAGTTGCTAATGGCTCAGAAACTTAGATCTTACATACAAAACAATCCAGGAATGGACTCGGATGAGATCAAAAAGCTTAGAGGAAGGCTAATTAAAGAATCTAGAGAAGCAGTTGGTGCTAAGAAGTCTCCAGTTACAATAGAGAAGAGAGAATGGGAAGCCATTCAAGCGCATGCTGTGTCTCACAATACCCTCACAAAGATTCTTAACAATAGCGATATGGACCATGTAAAACAACTAGCTATGCCTCGTAATAGTCCAGTAATGTCTCAGGCTAAGATCAGCAGAGCTAGAAACATGCTGAAGCAAGGCCGTACGACACAAGAGGTTGCAGAAGCACTTGGTGTGTCTACCTCTACGCTTCAGAAAGCGTTACTCTGAAGAAAGGAGGTGTGCTTTGTATGACAATCAATCCAGAAATAGCATTAAGTACTTCTGACAATCCATACAATCCTCTTGTGGATTACGATGCATGGGAGTCCTATGACCGGCAGATGGGTTATAATACTTCTGATTACTTAGCTAGGATTGTAAGAACCACAAATGAATACGGCGATGACAATTATACAAGCGATATCGAACGAGCAATAGATGAGATTGTCTTATTAAACCTCATCTCTTGGACTCACGAAGATGTCTCTTACATAAAAGTGGTAGGAAAAGAACCGGAAGAATAACATATCCGATATTATTTCCTATATTATTTCGACCCGGGGGTGGGCCAACCAACGACCTACCCCCTCTTCGAT
>Ga0247609_10001454_pt1 | contig 28034 bp, 45 predicted proteins | sample 172DNAGHGlowgp2_FD_193487 | JGI IMG/M metagenome (GOLD analysis project Ga0247609, IMG submission 193487) | Sheep rumen microbial communities from Palmerston North, Manawatu-Wanganui, New Zealand - 1728 DNA GHGlow gp2 | ecosystem: Host-associated > Mammals > Digestive system > Stomach > Rumen ... | reverse complement strand
TCCCAGTCAAAGTCCTTTAGTCTCTTGTCATAGAAGCTGGTCGGAATGTCCGCCGACTTCCTGGCCTTGTTCACGTCGTCTGCAAATCCGCCATTACAAAACGGGCATTTCCTTCCGACCGGTACCGGCCAGTCCTTGTCTCCGTACAGATGTGGTTTGCTCTGGCTTTTTGCGTACTCTGATGCCATCTGCATGAATGTATACAATCCTGTCCCTCCGCATTTTTTGCAGATGTTATCCGATTCCGATCTCGCAGGATTTTCTGATTGCCTCTCGTTGTCTGGCATTGTACTCCTCTTCCTCCTTTCCCGGATTCTTCCGCTTATCCTCTCTAATCCATTTGCAGATCAGAGCGTAGTGCCCATCGTCCCGGTAGTCCGTCTTATGGGTTTTTATGTATTCGGACAGGCTTTCAATAGTTGCGCTTACCAGTACCTCTCCGTATTCCTTCATGAGCTTGGCGGCTTCCTCGTTGCTCAGGTATACGTTGTCATACTTTCCGGTAGAAAAGCGGTTGATCTTGGCCGGCGGGAGTGCAGGCTCCTCTCTCTCTTTCTTATATTCTTTATTATTCTTTATATTCTTATGTTGTGTGCTCTGCGTGGTGCCCTGTGTGGTATCCTGAGTGGTGCTTTCGGTGGTGCTATCTGTGTCACGCACATCTTGATAGATGCAATAATTTACAATGGTTAGAAGTGTCCCACCTTTGTCACGCTTTATATCAATCATTCCATCTTCAGCAAACATCGTTATTATGTTATTTGCTTTCCGTCTGGTACAGCCCCACCGTTCCGTCAGCTTCCTAATGCTGGTTATGATCTGTCCCTTCTTGACGGTAATCAGTCTGCCATTAAAAAGGACCTTTTTATCCATGTAGTTAACGGACAGCAGAAGATCAAGCCACGCTTTAATGACTACAGGATCTCCCCAGAGCCAGTGATCCATTATTGATTTATGCAGCTTAATCCATCCAGCCATTTTATACCTCCCTGATCCGGTACCCTTTCAACCAGAGCATTAGTTTTCTTTTAATGATATATTCCGGAGTCCTCACTCCTTTGGCATCCTCGATCACGAGGTCTTTTTCTTCCTCGTCGAAATATACGAAGTCGGCATAATAGGCCACCTCTCGTTCGAGGAGCTTTCCCTTGATCTTGCCACCTCTCGGTCCGGTGGTCTCCGGCTCGTATTGAGCCGGTACCAGTACGAACTTCGTTTGCCTTTGGAGTCCGGATATTCTTCCTGCCATTTCGAGTTCTTTCAACTCCATATATCTGGCGGCTTCGCGCTTTGAGTCGAACACTTCACCCAGGATGCTGACCTTTTTTGAATGGTATTTACTTCCGGTTCCGTAATTTCTCCAGGCCATTACTTACCTCCTTTCTTTGTTACATCTATTTTTCCGCTCATCAAATCCGGCAAAAGTGCATCTCGAAACTCAGCCAAAATGATATTTTGCTCGTTATTTAAATACATAATGTGTTGTTTCCACATATTCAAAAACAAAAGTATTATTTCTGGAACCCGTTCCTTGTCTCTGTTTTCAATTTTGAACTCAGCTGCATTCTTGCTAAGAGTGATGAATGATTCCTTATCAGCCTTACAACCAACAATAGAAAAACTTTCTGTTACATCTGGTTGACTTTGCATCATTTGAAATGTTTCATACAAACCAAGAGCTTTTGCAAGGCTCTCATTTACTGTCAATTTTATTGAGTTCATGGCCTGGACTATGTGATTGTAATCTTTGACAATATCCTCGTATGCTCGATGTTTGGTTTCCCTTTCCTGAAAATCAATATATCTTGAAGGTACAAGAAGGTAATCATTCTCTTTTAATTCTTCAATACTTGCCGCCTTTGAAAACTCCGGCTCATTGATTCTTTCCTGAATCGCCTTAATTGCCTTATTCATTGCATCTTCCGGAATAACTTTGACAGTCTTATAATATGTTCTGTTCTCGTGACTCGCACCGCCAAACTGTCCGTTTTGTTCTCTTTGTTCCTCTTCGTATGCCTTGCGCATATCTACAAATTCAACGGTCTGCGTTTTCTTCTGCTTGTCGAAAACAATAATGCAGGTTCCGATAGATGTACTTTCAAACATCTTATCCGGTAAGCATATAACTGAATCTATCAGGTTCTTTTCAATTAAAGCTTTCCGGATTTGCTTTTCGTCTGCATTATCTGTAGATAACACTCCGGTCGGTAAGATAAAGGCCGCCTTATCGTCTATCCAATTAAGCGCAGTGAGGATAAAAGCAAAGTTCGCATTGCTGGCAGGCGGAACTCCGTCATAAAACCTCGGCTGTATTTGAGCAAATAATGGAATGTTCCATTTCATGTTATATGGAGGGTTTGATACAAGTGATCTTCCCATACTTATCCCCTTTTTGTATTACATACGATTCATATATTTCTTCTTGTAAAATATCGCTTCTGTATACTTCAGCGGTCTTATTTCTTAATGCCAAGTTAAAAAGCAGATACGGAATAACATTCTCATCTATTTCATAACAAATCATTTTCCCATCTGGGTTATCCAGGCATCGTTGAATTGTCAAGCTTCCACTTCCGGCACACATGTCAATCGTCTCTATGCTTTCACCTAAAAGCTTTGACAGAAACTTCCCAAGACATGCAGGTGTATAATCTTGCTTTTTATCTTTTCTGTCCGCCATGTAGTATTGAAAAATCATTTGCAAATAGTCTTTTGACATATCATGCTCTATCAGTTCATCAAACTTTTGAAACTTTTCAACTTCATTATTCTTGCATGAACACATCAAAGCGTTTCCCAGAGCATCAACAGAATCTATCTCAAATAGCTCAAGCGTCTTGTTCTTTAGTTCCAGAAGCTCCATCACTTACCTCCGAAGAGTGCGGCTGCGGGATCCTCTGCAGGTGCTGCTGCCGGTTCGGGTTTCTTTTCTTCCTGCTTCGGCTCTGCTGTTGGTATGTCGATTACTTCCTCAGTCTCGACGTATGTCTTTGTCCCGTCCTCGTTTATGACTGCCTCGTCCGAATCGATGGCGCTCATCATCTCGGTGCTCATGATTCCCCATTTGCTGAGTAGCTGGCGGAGCATTGTCTTGTATGCCATCCCGTCAAAATCCTTATACCAGAATGACGAATACAGCCATGCGTCATTCTGGTCATACTTTCCTGCACAGAAATCAGCATAGGACACCTTCGGATACTTGCCGGTCGTAGCATTGACGGAAAAAGCCTGTGAATATTTATCTGCATGAGCAAGCATCTGCTCCCTGCTCCAATAGATAGACTTTTTAAAACCGTTTACAAGCTCAAAGGTTGCATAATAGCCGATTGTTTTCGCCTGCTCCCTTGCGTTCCAGTTATCGACCATCAGATTAACTTTGATTTCTTCGTTCAAGGGATCGAAATATTCGAGCTCGCCTTCCTTTATCGCCATGACGTTTATCTTTTTATACTGTCCTGATCTGATGGCCAGCTGGATAAGTCCCTTGTATCCGATCTGGAATTGTGCGACCTTGCCCTTGTTTTTATCGTTGAAGGGTACGAGGTAGTAATATCCCAGCATCGGTGAAGGTGAAAGATTCAGGCTCTCTCCGAGTAATGCTGCGGACAGGATGCTCTGGTTGGTGCATTCCTGAAGCTGCGGGTTATTCTGTACCGCTGAGACAATCGAAGTTATAAACCTTGTCCCGTTCTTGCCTCCGATGATGCTGTTTATCTGGTTCTTGACAGCGTCCTGTGTGAGATATGTCGCCATTCCCATCTTTTTGTTTGCCTTGCTCTGCACTAAACTGTTTGATACTGCCATGTCTTAATCCTCCTTTATCCTTACGGGTCTAAAATCTATATTGTTATTGTTAAAAAATTCTTTTAAAAGTGCCGCCTGCGTTTTGTTAAGATATGCCTCGAAGCCCACCCACATTTTCGGCTCCGGTGCTGCTTCTTCTTCCTGTATCCTCTCGACCTCAATCACCGGGCTCTGTTCCGGTACCGGAATAAAAGCGTTTTCTGTTTCTCTTTTCTTTGCTTCTTCCTCGAGCATTTTCTTCTTCTTGGCTTCGATCTCCGCCAGCTCTGTTACCTTTGCGAGCGCTCCGGATACGTCCAGCGTCTTCTGGTAGAAAAGCACCGCCTCGTGTGAATAGTTCGGCAGGGTTGCCAATGTCTGGCAGTTCCTGATGATGTCGTTCTTCTGGTTTAAAAGCTCCGCCTCAATCGATGCCATGCTCGTCGATGCGTTCAGCCACTTCGGGTTCCATAACTGATCGATTTTTACAAATTCAGAGAAGGCCATCGCCTTGAACATTTCCTCGATACTTGCCTTTTTCTCGTCCTGCTTTATCGCCTCGTATTCTTTTACAACCTTGTCTATGGCCGCCTTAGGTTCTTCGGCTATCTTCATCAGCTCGTCACACTGTGCCTTCAACGAATCGAAAGGCTTCATGTACTCCTTCTGTATGCGGATACGCTCATCATTCACGGCCTTAATAAACTTATTAAGCGTACTGCGGTCAGCCTTTGCAGTCTGGATGTTTTCATCCGTGTAGACTATCTTTTTATATACCTCTGTTTTCTCGATAAGATCCTTCTTGATCTCCTCGAAATTTGCGATACCCATCTGAGGCAGTGAGTATTCCTTAAAAATCAGCTCCATTTACTTTCTCCTTTATATTTCCGGTAATTTTAGTGGTGGTCTCTGATTCTTCTCGACATATTCCCAGAACTTCCTCGCTTCGTCCAAGAGATAATTGATATCTTCCTGTACTTCTGACCGCTCAAATTTGTAGTGCTTTGTCTGTAAGTAAATCTCATCCTTAAATTCCGACTTTAGCTGTGCCTTAAGTATGCAGAAGTCAAATTCTGTGATTGCAAGGTACCAAAGGCACTGAACATAGTAATTGTCCGGAATCCGCTCATTCCACCTCTCTTTCTGCATGGACTGTAAGATGTTGGTGGTCTTGCATTCCCAAACACCCTTACGGCCTTCTTGATCTATAAGCCATCCATCCAGGGAAGCGTGTGCAAACGGATAGTCTTCATTTATCCATACATTATTAGGCTTGTACTCAACCTTGTATTCAGGAAAGTCCAGCTTAAAGAGTTCCCGAAGATGTTTTTCTGCCTTGGTACCGTACAGCACATAAGGCTTTTTGCTTATATCTTCCGCTTCTCTCCTGCCGGTCAGCTTCTCCCATAATTCTACATTGTTACAGTACGGATTAAGTCCAAGTATGGCAGCAGCATCTGATCCGCCGATCCCTGTCCGGTGTTCGAGCCATCCTTGTCGGCTCCGGTATGTCGTCATTTTGATCATAGATTATCGAACTCGCTTTCTTCTTCGTCCTTCTCGACCTTCAACAGCCCTATGACTGACAAAATCAGGATTATACACCACACGATGCCCTTCTTTGCTGCGTCAAAAATTGTTATGCTGTCGCAGTCAACTCCTCCGGCTATGCCCACTAACATGATGATGGATATCCCCATCCCTATTACGCTAAATAATGCGATTATATCGTCCAGGCTTAATTCGTCTTTATGCATAAGTTTCCTTCCTTTCTGCTAACTTATCCAAAAATTTATCGAACTTTTCTAAGTCACACCACCATGTACCACCTTTTCCGCTTTGGAAGAAGGGGCTGCCCTGCATATGGCAAAGCTGACGGATTTTGCTCATTGGAAGCCCTCGTTCTGTTAGCTTGTTTGCTTTAATGTACATAACGCTCCTTTCTAATCCTATTATTTGTTAGGATTTCTGGATACAGAAATAAACTGCATCGGGATGTTAGAGAGCTTGGACATTTTCTCTACATCCTCAAACTTAGGCTGTGTCTTTCCTGACTCCCAGGAGCATATAGTCGACTTATTCACTCCGAGAGCCTGCGCCCATTCGTCCTGATTCATTCCGGTATTTACTCGAACTGCATCAAGATAAATTTTCACACTGTCCATCTGCTGCCTCCTTTCAAGTGATATTCAATTAAATATTACATGAAGAATTATAATCCTAAAATTTGGGATTGTCAACATAAAATTTGTGATTTTCCGAAAAAAGTATTGATTTTTTATAAATTTTGTCCGATAATATAATTGGAGGTAAAGTATTATGACGAACATGGAGAGATTGCAAGCGTTCAGTGCTAATATGAACAAACTGATTGAGAAAAGCGGAAAACAACAAAAAGAGGTTGCCAAAGATCTCGACATCCCATCGCAGACTTTGAATAATTGGTGCAAGGAAAAATCAATGCCGAGATGGGGGATGCTTCAGAAGATAGCGGACTACTTCAAGGTACCGGTTGATATGCTGGTATATCCGCCAAAGGAACAGACGATACAGTTACAGATTGAGACGGAGTCAAAGAAAATGGATGAATGGCAGCTGAAAAGGCTGCTTGCATACGCAAAATATCTCAATACTAATCCGGAGGATAACTAATATGGCAGGTCGATTTAAAAGGCAAAAGAGCGGACTTTACCGCACCTCAATACAACTTGGCTATGGTCCAGACGGTAAGCCGATAAAGAAGTACTTTTCTGCACCAACCATTAAGGAGCTGGAGCAGAAGATCATGGAAGCCAAAGCGGACCTTGCGAATGGTCTTACGATATCAGACAATACTACATTCGGCACCTATGCCGAGAACTGGCTGAACATCTACAAGGCCAACAAGGGCATACAAACTCGAAATATGTATAAACATAAGCTGACCTATTGCGAGTCATTAAACGATATTCCTATCCGCAAGATCAACCGCATGATGATCCAGCAGATCATAAATGAAAACGCGGACCATCCGAGGACATGCGAGATCATTCTTCTGACCTTGAAGCAGATATTCAATTCAGCTAAGGAAGACGGCATCATGCTCAAGAATCCGTGTACGGATATCACCATGCCAAGACATATACCACAGGAAAAAAGGGCATTGACGGAAGAGGAAAAAACGAAGCTCCGCTCGGCAGTCCTTCAGCCCCAGGAGAGACTTCTGCTCCTGCTCCTTTATGGTACCGGATGCCGACCTGCAGAAGCGTACGCACTGAATAAAGACGACTTTAATTTTAAGGATGGGACCATATCAATATCAAAAAGCGTACAGTTTGACAATGGAAGGTTCTTTTCGATATCCGTACCGAAAACAAATTCCTCGATACGCTCCGTAATCGTCTCAGAATCGATTTTAAAGGGCATTAAGCACACGCTTGATAAAATATCCACTTACAATGTGTTAGGGGACAATACGGGGCAAATAATGAGTTCTTACAAGTATGATACGATATTCAAGCACATACTTCAGAAGGCAGGTCTTGAAGGCTCAGGAATCACAGCGTACGTTTTTAGACATAACTTCGCTACCGAGTGCTATTATGCTGGAGTAAGCCTGAAGGAATGCCAGAGGCAGATGGGCCACACATCATATAAGATGGTTATGGAAGTATATGCCCACTTGGACGAAAAGAAGGAAAATACCCGGTCGAAGATGTCATCGATGGTAATGTGATTTTGTGCAACTTTTTGTGCAACTCTGCAACTCTTGTGCAACTCAAAAAACGATAAAAACAGACTAAAACAGACGCAAATAAACAGATAAAAATAAACGCTGAAAGCCTTGTATTTACTTGGTTTTCAGCGTTTTTCTTATGCTTTGGGCATTCTGTTCGCATGTAAGATAAAAGTGACAAATGTCACTACTTTTGGTTTTTATATACCCCTAAAGTATGCGATTCTTTGTCCCTCAGTGCAACTTATGTGCAACTCATAAACAAACTAAAAGAGACAGATATTATCAAATATCCGCCTCTTTTCCCCTGCTTCTTTTTAGTGTAGATTGTAGTCTTCTCTTACTACTCTTTCGAGTAGTTTTAACAAATACTCCGGCGGCTCCCTGTATGCTGTATCGGATGCAGCTTCCCAGTTCTCAATGCTTCTTTTTGGTATGCTGTACTTCCTGGAAAATGCATCCTGGGAAAGTCCGCTCATCTTTCTGATAATGGCTGCTGGTCTTCCGGTCAGTTCTTCGATTTTTGTAATATGTTCGGCGCTCCAAACTGCCGGGGCTCCCTGATCGCCAACCAATGCTTTTTCGCAAGCATAAACCTTGCCGTTTTCAATCTCGCATGAATACGCTTTATAAATTGCTGACTTTCCTGTGTCATATGTAATCTTATATGTTTTTCTTGTGTCCATCCTCATTTCTCCTTACGGCAGGTCTTCTTCGTTTACGGTATAATCGACGTCAAGATTTATTAAGATTGTATTTTCTTCGACGCTGATCTTTGTAACCTCGTTATTAAGGTAAAACTTTACCATGTCATAAAGTATGCCCTTTGCCTGCTTTGTTGTGCATACGCTTAAAAGTGCCTCTCCTCCGTTGCAGTTGACTGCGATTTCCTGAGTCTCATCAAGTTTGTTTAATAAGTCGTTAAGTGTCATGTCTTCTTTCTCCTTTATTTTTAAGCTATTGATATAACCTGGCTCTTAGGTATCCATCTGGTAAAAGGTTTTGCAACTCCGCGGAAGTTTACTGTTTCGACTTCAAGTTCTACTTTGTAGGCCTTTTCACTTTCTCCAACAACCTTACCAACAAATGTATAACTGTCATCTGTTTCGTCCTGAGCTTTTTCAATTCCTTCGGGACTTGTCCAATACTTAAATACAGGTGCCCAATGATATTTGTTCATGTCTTCTTTGATCTGCCATGCCATCCATTCTTTAACCTTTATCATATCTTTGTCCCTCCGTTTTTTATTTCGTATTCCCTTGCTGTGATTTTATTATATCACCTGTTGAGTGATATGTCAACACTTTTTTAAAAAATTTTTGCTTTGTGTGAAAAAAAATAAAAAGAACCCTTATTCAGGCTCTTTTTCCAATGCTTTGTCAAATTCTTTTTCCGCCTTCCGGCTCTCAGGATCAGCTTCGAAGTTTGCTTCTGCTGCCGTTATATGCGCTCTTGTGAGTGCGTCCATTTCATCCATCTTCTCTCCTTTCAAAAAGAGCGCACCGGAGTGCGCCCTTAAGAGTATTAATATCTGCGGTAGCTGGTACCGTTTCCGCCCATCTCATCATCGGATGAGTATCTTCCCATGCTGTCCCTGTCGGCATATGGTCCGCGGCCTCTTCCGTCCCTGTATGACATAGGTGTCATATTCATACCGGCCATGCTCATGCCATTATCATAATACATGGGATAGGGATAATGCTCCGCATATCCTCTTTCCTTGCTTGCGTTCATTGCGTCCACTGTCTCCAGGCTCTTCATCGTATGAGCTAAAAGGTCAAGCTTCTCCAGTGTGTTCATGTTGAGCTCGCCCTTCATCTGGATCCTGTCAAGCTCCGCTCCAACCATATCCTTAAGATTTTTAAATCTCTCCATGTCTGTCTCCTTCCTTAGGCTGTCCTTGTAATGCTGAGGCTGCCGTCGATTACATTAATTACCGGAGTCGGTACTGTCGCCGGGTCGTCCACTGTGCCGTTCACATATTCAACTGACACCGTAAAACAACATCCACGAGGCACATCAACTACGGCTCTGCTTGTAACGTTTCCGTATTCGTCTACAGCTGCAGGAGTAAATATCGCTCTGCTGCCAATACGCTGTTCTCCGGATACCACTATAGCGGTGGCTATAGGTGTTACCGCACCGCCTTCTGGTATCGCTACGTTACCCGTAAATTCAACCTCGTATCTTGCAAAGCAGTTATTTGTGATACCACGCAGAACAAAAATCCCTGTGCCGTTCTGATGAAATACGCATCCCTTGTTGCACCGGATAGAATCAATAAATGGAATCGCCTGGTTGAGAGCTACACTCTCAACCTGGTCCCTTGTTAAATATTCTGCCATAGATCATACCTCCTTAGAAGCTGCCATTACCGCATCCGCAGCCACATCCGCCAATGTTGTTATTTGACAGATTGGTAGCGCAGGTGAAAATCGGCGAACGTCCGAAAACGGGAGTAGTGTCTACCGGGCAGGTGGCAAGGCGGTTATAAATGCCGTCCACGATCCTCTGATCCTGGGCAATCTGCGAAGCCTGACCTCTTGCATACAGATTTTCCTGACGGAGCTGTGCGATCTCATCGTTCTTCGCATCGATCTTATCCTGGTATCTCTGGTCGCTCATAGCCTTAAAGCCGTCATTGATAGCATTAAGTATAGCCTGTGTATTCTGGGTGTCGGTGTTTCTTGTGGCACATTCCTCGGAAGCTATTGTGTACTTAAGATCTGCGGTTGCCTGCCTGTTTTCGCAGCAGCAATTAGCAAGCTGTCCCTGGATTGCATTCAAGCCCTGACTATTTGCCGTCTGAGCTGCGAAGCTTCTTTCAAGGTCTGCGATCTGATTGGCGTACATTTGCTGTGCAAGAGCATTCTGTGCACCGTTTACGGTTGCATTCACACCGGCGAAGCCTGAGCAGAGTGCATTCTGTACACCGCCGAAGCCGGAGCAAAGAGCGTTCTGCACATCACCGAATCCGGATGTTACGCTGTTCTGGATACTCTGAATGTTTCCATTGATCATCTGATCACGGAATCCGCCGTTGATGTTCTGGCTGTTGTTAAGCCAAGGATAAAGACCGAAGCCGCCATCCATCATAGCTGCGCCCATTCCGCCGAAGCCGCCAAATCCGCCCCATCCTCCGTTATTTAAACAGAGAAGCAGAATGATCAGCCACCAGCCGTCACCACCGAAACCGCCGAATCCTCCGAATCCGCCGTTGCCGCCATACATAGGAGCTACGGGCATAACCATGTTGTTGTCATCGTTCATAGTTTTTTTCCTCCAATAAATTTTTTTGGTTAGCGACTACCCTCAAACGGATAGCCAGTATATAAAAGCTTTTCAGCCTTTATTTTGAAAATACTGCCTGAAATTAGGATTATTACGTGCCTGCATAGAGCTTTCGTTGACCTTATCCTGCGTGGTCTGCTTGGTATTAAGCAGATACTGGACTATCTCCTGGGGATCCTGAATATTATTCGGAACCTTGTACATACTCCTTACCATTTGCTGTGCTCTTGCCTTGACCAGTGCCATCGGATTATTCATCATCATCTTCTTCCTCCCTTGCCATGCGCTTCTTCTTCAGCTGTGAGATCTGATTTTTAAGATTCTCAATCTTGTCATAGATTGCGTTCAGATCAGACTTAAGTGCATACTCCGAAAGGTCAGGTGCCTTGTTTGTCTGGTCAGAAGCTTCTGAGGCTGCTGCCTCTTCTCTGACAAGCCGGAACTTTTCGAATATCGGTCTGTCAAGTGCGGACTGTCCCATCGTCTTAGTGTATACATAAGGTGCCGACTCGTCTAAGAATGTCATACTATTGCTTGGTCCGACAGGATATCTCCGGGCTTCCTGTTCATTCTGTACCGTTATAAATCCGGCATTTTGTGACTGTGTTTGTGGCTGCGGTGTTTGCGGCTGATTCTGCATCGCATAGTTGTAATTCTGCATCTGGGGATAATAGTAAGGATTATAAGGATAATTCATTTTTTCGCCTCCAATAAAAGGTCGGTGTCTCCGATGTTGAGTCCCAAGAATCATATACGGTACCATCGATGATAGTCACTGCGTGTGATCCTGTTCCCAGGATATATGTACCGACAGGATGATCATCCGCGAAGTCGCCGATTGTGTAGCAGTGCGGACAGCTGTCAGGAATGACATGTCGGGAGAATCCAGCGTCATGCAATACTGCTCCCCACACACTGTCAGCATTTGGGAGATTCTTCATCCGATAGCCGTAAGTGACAAGCTTTTCATAAGCTTTATCCCATGTAAGGTCTAAGGCCTTGGCCAAGGCTCTCACCGCACAGTCGCCAATGCTCAGCCCCTTGGGATTAGGATTGTAATATTCATATCTCATGGTTATAGTGTAGTGCATATCTCTATATACTAAAATGATCGGGACAGGTCTTTTTCCGGTCATTTTTAGGACCTTTTTTGCACAAAAAAAAGACGGAGCCGGAGCTCCGCCTAAAAAGGAGGGTATATGTCATGGCAAGTTGTCAAATACTGCCATTTCATGCTTATGTATGATCTTTGCTACGTATCTCGGTGACAGTTCGCAGGCTTCTGCTATCTGCTCATATGTCAGACCGTCTACATATCTCAGGCGCAAGACCTTCCTGTCTCTCGCCGAATGTACAACCTCATCTATTACTCTTATTATTTCGCTGTTAAGGTATGGCTTCATTTCCTGACTCTTCCGGTCCCGTTGCAGGAACTGCATACCTTGGTATCATTTGAGCCTTTCTTGACTCTCGTTTTCGTTATCGTTATTTTTATCTTCTGTTTGCTCGCCATAGTAGTCACCTCCGACTATATAGTTGTTGCTATTGTTATCCGCTTCCTGGTCTGCTTCAATCTCAATTTTTTCATACTCTTCAAATTGATTTTCATATAGTACCCATGCAAGATTAGAGCCGAACAGCATCAGGATCAGCAGTATGACAATAACCGTCAGTTTTGTCACTGTTCGTTCAAGCCTTGCAAGACCACTTTCATATATCATGTATGCCAGCTTGTTACCACTCAAGCTTTCAATTTTCTCCGGGTATTCTTGCCGCATATCCCGTCTACCTCCAGTTTTTCCGCAAATTGAAACCGCTTGATGCAGTCAACAGTTCCGTCACCACAGGATCCGTCAATGCCACCATGCTCATCTATATCTGCCTGGTATCCTTTTTTGCACAGCTGATACTGCACCCACTGTACACCTTCGCCTTTGCTTATGTAGTTCTTGCATCCTGTCGCCTCGGCATTCTTCCGGCTGGTGACATTGGTTAGCGGTTCGGCAAATGGATTGGTGTATGACATTCCTGCGACTACTATAGCCGTGTGTCCCTTTGTCCTGGTAACGAGGATGTCTCCATCATATAATGTCGTGCCGCTCTCATAAGCGAATGCAGGCTGAAATAGTCCTGTTTTTGACAGCACTTTGACTTCATCTTCCGTCGTAAAGTCCGGAATGGTCTTCCCCGTCGCCTCGCTGACTACTTTTCGTACTAACGATGAGCAATCGCAATTACACGGATCCTGAGTGTCAATGCCTGCCTTGATTATACCATATCTGTCGCTCTGGGAGTATCCGATATTTTTGTTGCAGCAAGCGATCTCCATCAGCTTAGCAGCTGCCAGGGCATGCTGTTCTTTTCTAAATCTTAATACATTCCAGCCTTTCTTGTTCACGTAAAAGTTCTGAAGCTTCACCTCTCCGGAATAGTCTTCCTGCTTCTTCTGGAGCTGGTCTCCCGGCCTTCCGTTTCTCGATCCGTTCTTTTCGTCATGCACTGCATGACCTATGATTATCCTCATCAGCTGACACCTCCTTTATCGGCAATCTTTTTACGTCTTCGATTATCTTCTCGGCGGTGCCATTGCCGCCCAGATCATGATATGGAATAAATAGATAATCATGCAAATTTTCGTATTGATCCTTGCTTACATATCCCTGTTTCAAGAACCTGCTGCCAAGTTCGCAGATCCTGTCATGTGCAAGCCCCCGGAGCATCCGGCTTTCCGCCGACTTTTTCTTTGTCTTTGACTGCCACACGGCAGTGATCAACGCCCAGAATCCCGTTGATCCGAATACAGATACGATGATTGCAAGCACGATTTCACCCTTCATCCTTCTTTTCCTCCTTTTCCTCTGCGGCCGTTTCGCGCTTGCCTGCCTGCGTCCCGAAGTAGAACGATATGACCATGGTGAATACAGTAAGAAACTGTTCGCCGCTTATCACTCCGATGATCGACAGATAAGCGAATACGCCGGTCAGAACAAATGTTACGATTGACTTAACATCAATCAATTTTGCAAGTTTTTTCAGCATTTATGTCACCTCCTTTACATTGTAAACTACCCTTACAATCTCTCTGATGCAATTTCCAAAATCGGCAAGAGCATCCGCTATCTCATCAAGATTTGTGTGCATCATTTCCTGCAAGATTTTATCTTTTACCTTGATGTCCAAATTGGTATTCGACAACTGAAAATCATATTTATTAAGAATTTCTGCTATTTTTGTGATTTTATCGTCCATGATTTTCTCCTAAAATGGTTTTATTAAATTGCTCATAGGATTCACTTCTTTTCAAGTATAATTTTCTCCAGAGTATCAACTTTGCCACTTAAATAAGCCACTTCCTTTTCGAGCTGAATATTGGGTGTCTGATTGCCTGACATTGCAAACATTGACAAGAATAACGGAAGCCATAAATCATTGTTAGGTTTGCGTTCTTCACTATTTTCGTCTTTGTAGTTTAAGGCTTCTAAAATTTTCTCTCTTTCTAAATCTGTCATTTTGAATATGCCTCCTTTTAATCTGTGGTTTACGAATCTCTTAAAAATTTAATCCTCGCAAATCCATTCCCAATCTTTGGCTTATCACTCACAGGATCGGCACTTGCTTCATTTACGGATTCCGTCTTAGTATTTTCAGCACTTGAAGTTGGAACATTATAACCAACCATCTTTTTGTTGCTGAGAAGTGAGTTTCTTATATAGCCACTACCTGCACCACCACTCTTTGATGATGTACCCTTGTAGCCACCATATAAGCCACTACCACCACCACTTAGGTTCGTTCCGCTTTCACCTAAACCGAATGCGTTACCTGTGCTTTGGTCTGCTGAGTTATCACCGCTACCACTAATGCCACCTGCTTCTTTACCTGTGTATTCCGTTTCACCAACAAGCAATCCACCACCTCCACCGCCAGATACCATTAAGATGTCTGACAGATTAGATGATAAGTCTTTGAGTTGTCCTGTGACTTTGGCTATGTGTGTTGCTCCGCCACCGTTGGATGTGTAAGATGGTGTTGGATTTGTCCAATCTTCACCTAAAACAGTTAAAGAACCTATATTTGTGAAATTTTCACTAATATAAATAATGCAATCTGATAAAGTATCAAACTGATTAGATGAGGGAACATCAGGATTTCTGCCTTGCCCATTACCAATCCAAATACCATTAGAATCAAAATTTTGCGGATAAAAGGACCGAAAAGATGTATTATTATATCCAACAACTCCAGAAGTCACAGGAGTATAAGAAGAAGTACGATAAACATATTTATCATTTTCAAAAGTTATGGTAACATCAAATTTTACCATTGGTAAAAAAACATAAGATGAAGATGTTAGTATATGTGAATAGGAATAATTCTCTCTGTTATTCCAAAAAAATCTTTCTCCATATGCTCCATTTTTAACTGGAACATCTGTGAAATCTCTAAAATTATCTTCATTATTTGCTTTCATCCATATACATTTTAATTTTTCAATATAGGGTATTGCCCAACTTGGTACAGCCACATTCTCTTCCTCCTTTCATATATCACCCATAGCATTTATTCATTAGGTGGAGTATAGTTTCCGCCACCACCATATCCATTCTGTCCACCGACATTGATATACAACTTCTCGCCTTGTGTAAGTAGAACTTCGCCATAAGCATAAGCACCATAGCCACCTCTTGCTGAGTTGGTTCCGTCTGTAGCATTTCCACCTTGCGCTCCCCAAGTTTCAAGTGAGTAGATACCTGTCTTTGGAGCAGTAAAGGTCTGGATTGAGCCTGTGTAGTCGAAGTTGTAACCTTCATCTCTACCTGTCTCGCAACTCTGCGGCTCACTACTTGCGGTATTGCCCAATTCATCCTCTATGAATATTACAAAGTAGTATGTCGAGAGTTCGTCCAGACCGCTCATGCTTGCTGATTGTATAATCTTGCTCGAATCATACGGCAACTGCGTGGTCTTGTCAGCATCCGCTATACTCTTTGGTATGCTGTCTTTCTTTGCCGCAAGTGTGATATTTTCGTAGCTTCCTACCTCTAATACAGGTACCATCCATACGATGCCAACCGTTGTACCGTCTGCCAAAAGTCCCATGATTGTAGGTGCTGTTAATATCCTTTGCGTGTCAACGCTTATAACTTTTGTCCAATTATAATGATATATGGGATTGGTTTCATCATCTTTATACAAACTTCCAGGCATTATAGCATAGTAATACCGCTTGTTGGATTCGATAGTATCATCAATAAAAGGGGTTTCGCTATATTCGTCTCTTGTGGTGCTTGTTACAAGTATATCACCGCCATACTCTGTGTTATCGACACCCCATTGATGTAAAGGTGGAGTACCCTCTTTTCTTACTACGATGGTTTTTGCCCATGTAGCAGGGATAGGTCGGTTTCTGATAAAATCCGGTGGGTCTGTCCACTTAATCTCTGCCTGTGCAGATTGCTTGTTGTAAACGACTTCAACGTTGCTCGGTTCATCAAGGATCCTGAATCCGAGATTTCTCAGTAACTGTATAAGTCTCCTGTCATGCTCATCATTAAGTATCGAAACACCATTTGTTCCATTTCCGTCTGTTGCTGAGGCACTGTCGCCCGTATGCCACCTGTCATTAGTGACTATATATTTAGGCTGCTTCTTTTCGCCCTTTGCGGTATAAATGTCTTTGAAACTTTGAATACCATTGAATGTCCTTTCAAGGACATAGGATCTGTACCAGTTTTTTGTATCGTATTCACTTTTTTGCGTGAATCGAACATTATAACGGTCCCCCACTTCTACACTGAGGTCTCCTGTGCATTCTGTTTGATTGGGAGTGTAATTCAGATGTATAATAACCTCGTGCATTTTTTTTAATGCTGCTATTACATCCTGATCGCCTGCATCCCTGTCAGCTAATACAAACGGATCTGCCATCACATATATATTCGGGTGCTTTTTTGCGGTGTTCTGTACACTGAATTTTTTTATGTTATTGCGGTCATAAACGTCTATCTGACCTATGCCCCACGTGTTTATATCCTCATAGCTCGCAGGTGACAGCCTAAAAGTATCCGTAACTGTACGGACTGGATTTTGATCATAACTCGATAGTGTAAGGCAATTAAACCGTCCGTCTCTGCCGATATGCCCGAAGCAGCCATTAAATTCAAGTAAACCATTCATAAAAAAACCGAATGTTATGGTATCACTCTCTATGGTCCGTCCTATAGCAAAAAGGCCATTGCATAATACATAATCGGGGTTAAGATATACAGGCAGCTTAGGGCTGTCCTTGTACTCGTCCTGCTCGTCTCTTATCCAATTAAAAAGACTTACTAAAACAAGCCCTATCATATGTCTTTGCCCATCACCAAAATAACTGTTATACCATTCCGTTATATCCCAATCTTTCAGGGTCTTTATGGCATCAAACGCCTGTATAGTGCGTTGTCTCCGGTCTACTGTGTACTGATCCTTATCCACAATATATTGTCCGACCTGGAAGATAGTATCTGAGTCCTGATCGAAATATAAGTATATATCTATCATTTCGTCTGCTAATGACGGGATATTGTCATTTGCTATAACAAAACTGATATATGACTCTTCCATCTGGCCAAATTTAAGATTTTTACTTGAGCATATACTTTCTTTAATGCTGATACTTTCACTTATGAGATGTTCTGTGTCAATAATATAAGCGGTACCCTCCGGAATGTCCGGATCTTCTCCCGATACCGGTGTGATTACGGTACCGGCCGGAACTACAATCCAATCTACGCGCTTATGATCGCGGAACTTTTCGCGGTATGCGTATTCAATCATACTTCACCGCCCCTTCCCGTAAATGCTATTGCAAAACCATTATATATTGCAGTATGTCTTGTGCTTAAAGTATTAAGTACCGGACTTAGTCCTTCGACTTTTACTCTTTGCGTTACATAATCATTTATTTTAGGGACCCAGCATGTAGCCATAATATCTTCTGTCCCATCTATAAAGTCAAAATACGTCAGGAATGTCTCCAGCATATCTTGTGTCATATTTGACGTTGTGAATCTTACCACTAATTTTTTATAAGGAAAATAATCTTCGTGGGTCTCTCCAAGTGCATTTTGATATGTACCTGCAACCTGGAGGTCAAGATTCGCTTGATATGATTCTTTAGCGATATATCGATTGGGGAGCTTTGTGTTTCCGATCTTAATATAATAATCCGATAATGTCAGAGCCATCTTTTCTCCCTCCTTAACCAAATTGCTTTACATTGGTCCGGTTATATTCGATCCATGAGCGTTCCTGCATAATACTGTATGTGCGGTCCATGTCATTTTGGATATTGCAAAGTACATTAACCTGCAATGATCCAATAACTTCGGCGACTGCCTGCTTAATGGTGTCAAGCGGAGCTTCTACATTCGTGCCATGTTTCTGATCTCCGACTATGGCCATAAACGGTTTATTAGGTTCAAGGACTGCGCCCTCAGCAAGTTCCGGGATCCCATGCTCGCGTCTAAATGCGTTAGCATCAGCCTTTGATGCAAAGCTATATGTTGATCCATTGTACTTTACTATCTTGTCCGCATTTGCTTCATATGCAGCATGCACGGTAGCGTAATTCTGATGAGCTTTTTCCTCGGCTTCTTTAGCATCAATCAGATCTCCAACTCCGGTGGCTATGGTTTTCAGGCTTTCCCATACTGTCGATATCTTGTTGCTCGCCCAATCAAAAAAATCACTCAAAGCCTGTTTAGGGTCCCTCAGGAAGTTGATGATGCCCTTGAATGCGTCTCCGATCAGGCTTACAGCTTCGCCAATCACTCCGCCAAGCAGGTCAAATGCTTCCGAAAAATCGCCAAATATAAAATCTGATACGCTGCCAAGTCCGCCAAGAAGTCCGCCTTCTCCATCTAATCCGTCTGTTACATCTGTCAATCCATCTACAATACCACCAAAAATCCAGTGTACAAAGTCCAGGATCGGTTTGAGCAAGAGATTGACTAAATCCAGGATGGGCTGGAGCAACTCGCTCACAAGTTTAAGCAGCGGAGATATGAGATTGAGCATATCCACTACTATCGGCAGTACCATGTCGATCAGATCCATAAATATCGGCATAAGCGCGTCTAACAGGTCGAATATGACAGGCAGTACTGCATCCACTACATCCATAAGCGGAGGCATCAGCCTCTCAAAAAGGCTGATCAGGATAGGACTTAGTTTGTTGAAAATTTCACTGATCTTAGGAATATATTGCAATAAAAGCTCCGCAAATTTCTGCACCACTGGCATAAGTGATACACCAAGACTTGTCTTTGCCGCCTCAAAACTTGCCTTAACATTACCCATGGTATCATTAAGCTGAGCCCCCGACTTTACCGCTTCATCCGAAAAGACCAGTCCCAAGTCGTGCGCCTCCTGCTTCATGGCTGCTATTGCATCTGATCCGGAGTTAAGCATCGGTGCCATCTCTACACCGGCGCGTCCGAACAATTTGGTAGATATGGCTGTCCTTTCCGCACCTTCTTCCATATCGGCAAGTGCTGCTATAACGTCATTCATGACTTCTTCGGTTGGCCTTAGGTTTCCGTTTGCATCTTTGACGGATACTCCGAGCTTTTCAAACTCTGCTGTAGTTTCCTCTCCTTCTTCAGATACACCGGTCATGGCTATAGATAAGGTCTTGAGTCCGTTCTTCATTGTCGAGATATCCATGCCGGACAGCTGCATGACATGATCCCATTCCTGATATGCCTGAGTTGATATTCCCATTTTCTGGGATGCCTTGTCTATCTCATCCATTGCGCCGGCTGCACTTGATGCCATTTTTGTTACTGCGCCAACACCTGCAGTAGCTGCTCCTACTGCTGCCGCTCCAAAAGCTGCTACCTTTTTTGCGCCGCCCACGAATGTTTTTGCAAGTTTTCCGGCTTTTGAGTCGGTCTCTGATAAAGATTTATTTGCATCTTTATTATCAACCATTATAGTCCCGAAAAGCTCAAATATTGAGGTTGCCATTAAGCTATAACCTCCTTTCTAAACGGTCTGCGTAGGATATTCTGCACATTATCAAGGATCTGCTCCTTCGTATGTACAGGCTGTGGCGGCTTATTCTGGTACCTTAAGAAGTCCCCGAAAGACATGAAAGTCTCTTCGGTCATCTTCGGGTATATACTTAAGTATAGCTGCCACATTTTCTCGTTTTTCATTTCCTTAATCCCGGCATCGATGATCTCCATCCCGTAATCGTAAGGCATATCATCAAGGTTCCTGCCGTATCGCTGTATTGCAAAGCTTATGTACGACGGATCAGCTTTGCAACCTTTGAGAAAAAATCCTTCCACTGCTTGCTCCCGTCGTCAGTGGTCAATCTATTTATTATAACCTCCGGATCGCCTTCCTCGATATCCTGAACTGTACACTCCAGTACATCTGCAAGAAATACGTATATCTCCTTCTCCACGGCCTTGCTGCTTACCTGTGTGATGATAGACAGTACGAGGTCTATCCCGAGATTGAGTCTGCTCTCATTGCTATCCGAAGTCTCTACTATTCTTCTTAACTCTTCTTTGATGTTTGCTTTTGCAATAATTCTGCTCATTGAAAAAAGATCTCTGGTTACTAATGCCCTCATTTTTCCTCCTTGTTAACAAACAGGGCAGCGGCTTATTAATCCTCTGCCCTTGATCCTAAGTTGCACCGGTGCAACTTTATGTTGTAGTTACATGCACTGCAATCTCAATCTTATTATTATCAGCGTCGGTGACTGTAATAACTGCGTCACCTGCTCCTTCGCCGGTGATGGTTATCGTACCGTTGCTTGTCGTAGCCGAAGCTATCTCAGCATTGCTCGAGGTCGCTGTAAGAGATGTTTTATATCCCGTTACCGTTATCGAGACAGTGTCATCCTCTGCGACAGTGGCCTTATAAGTATCAGCCTCCATGATGTCCGGATACCAGATATCGAAAGGCGGAGTTGATAAGGTCTCAATAGTATAGCGGCCGTTGAATGTTACCGGAACCTTTGCTTCATCGCCGTTCTGGATATTTATGGACAGCTGACCGTTTCCGATTGCATTCTTTATCTGTAGGATTATTGGAGCATCTGTTCCGCTCATTGATCCTACATAAGTAATATTTTCAACATAATCGGAACTTATAAAGTCCGATCTGCCGGTAATATGTGTATATCCGTCCGAATGCTCGGTTTCGGCTGCTGCGAGAGCTGCCTTGATGGTGTCCACAGACACCTCCAAAAAGGTAGTCTGAAGAGACGCATCCCATCTGTCTATTTCCTCAAGGTCAGCTACAGTCCCGGGAATGCCGTCAACTTCTATGTTCCTTACAGTAGCATTCGCCTCGAAAGTAGAACCGCCCTGGCATGCACCTAAAAGCTTGCCGGCTGCCCTTGCACTCTCATAGTTATCTTCGCCCACATGGAAGTTCTTGAATATAGCTCCTTCACCGAGCATGAGCTTCTTTTTCGTGTTTGCATTCAATCCTGATCTAAGCTTATGCATGGTTTTATCTCCTTTCAGTTATGATAAATACAGTCAAATGACATGTTGATATGCAGGATGTCTTTATTTTCATCAGGTACCCATTTTTGATCATTGTTAGACAGCGGATTGGCAAGATACTGCGGAGCTGACAGTACACTGCCGTGCAGGTGCTCCTCAATATCATCTGCAAGTTTCTGCAGGGCAAATTCCGAGCCTCTGATACCCCACAGATCGAGCTCTACTACCGCCCGATACTCTCCTATAGGTCTTGAGTCAAATACTACATACGGGAAATCTTTCTTTTCCTTCGCTTCCCGGAGATATACATGGGAGCATAGTGGGAGAAGCTGCGCCTTAATGCCTTTGTTTAGTGCCATAGAATCGCGGTTAAACATCATTCGTCGCCTCCCTGGTAGTCTTTTTCACTTGTGCCCTTAAGAGCCTCGGCGGCATCCTGAAGGCCTGTCAGATACTTAGATTCGATCTCCACTATGGTCGGAATATTGTACTCAACATTACTTCTCAGTATTGCCCTCTTGGGCTGAGAAGATGTGCCGAGCTCCTGCTCCACTCCGTACCAGGTCTTATGCTTGATACCTACCTGTAAGTCGGTCTCTTTGCTTCTTACCCAGTACTGAAACGCTGAACTCTTGCCCTTGATACGGTTTGACATCCGTCCACGCTGCCGTAGTCCCTTCCAGAGTTTAAATGCGTTCTCATTACACTTCCGGGCTACGAATTTTCCGACATCCCTAAGTGCAGCTCTGGTCAGTTCTACGATAGAATATTGGCAGTAATCTACGTTGGATACGTATTTTATGCCATTTTTATCAAATTTTACAACGCTTTTCGGTACGCTCATTCGTCATCAACCCCGTATACTGTAATCTCAATCTTGTTATGATCCCGATAGGTCCTTAACACATTGTAGGTTTTTCCGTCATGCACGACTTCTTTTTCGTCTTGATAATCCAAGTAATCGGCAAGTACGAACTTGAGTGTTGGCTTAAGTCCGTCCGCCTGCGCCTGATAAAATTCAGACTGTCCGATACTTCGAAGCTGTGCAAATACCTCTCTGTCATTGACTGTGCGGTTTGTTATCCCGTATTCGTCAGTGGTTTCAGTATAACTTCGCAGGTATATCACTTCGTTATACATCCTCATCACCTCCGGATACGTCAAAAGTGGACTTACGTATGCAGTCAAGCTGATACTGCCAGCTGCCCTCATAAGCTTCCATCTCTGCGATGGTATCGGCATTTTTCCACTGTACATACGTTATAACCGCTTCTGTGACAACCTGATTACTTTCATCGTTAGCTATGTCAGTGTGTACGCCGGCGCGGATCATCTCCTGCCTTGCGGTACTGATAAGCCTCGTAATCTGATTGTCAAGTGCATTATGCCGGATCCTGAGAGCTGTCTTAACATCATCTATGAGTGCCATTGCAAGTCCTCCATATATCCGGGAGCCGAAGCCCCCGGATGTTAAAATCATTCTGCGGTTACTGTTACGGTGTAGGTGTTACTTCCATCGTCGCCGGTAACCTTTACTACTACCTCGTTCTCGCCGGTTTCCCATGTTACTGTATCGCCGCTGTCAATCTCAGTATCGTTCACGGTGATCTTGATGGTTGCCGCCTTATCGCCTGTAGCTGACACCTTGTTAGTCGCATTTGAAGTCGTTACTTCATACTCAAACACGTTCGGGCTGAATTCAGGTGTCAATGTAAGCGACCCGATCGTCAGGCTCGATAGGGTCTCACTTATGGGGTTACGTCGAGCTTCGCGAAAGCTCTGGGTGCAAGAAGCGCACACTGGAACCTTGCATATCCGCTGAAAATGTTGACATGCTTCTTGATATCGCGGTCAGACTCAACCATGATGTCCTGTACCATATTGCCGACAATCTGCTTAGGATCTCCGATCCAGATGATATCATCGACAATGGCATCCTCAACCTTCACGGGGAATCCCATAAGCATACCGCGGATACCCTCGTTCGCTGTCTGCTGGAAGATAGGTCTTCCGGCATCGTCTACCATGCCAACAATGTACTTGTAGATGGTGGTCTGAGAAGCGTAAACTTTAATGTTGGATACGTTCTTGAGAGTAGCCAGTGTATTGGTAAGGTCGGTCCATGCAAGTACACCGCTTGTGTCAGCATCGACTGCGTTTGTAGCACTTGCATAGTCGGTACCGATCTGAGCGATTACATCCCTTGCAAGAGCTGCACCGAGACGGTCAGCGATCTCGTTGGTGATAAACTGCTCAAATCCGTCAATGCTCATGATACCGAGTGCGTAGCTGATCTCGACAGTCTTCGCAAAGTCTTTACCGGAGAGGGTAACCTTAGCAAAGGTGTTGTTTTCGTCATCAGCCGGAGCTGTTGCCTCGTTTACGGTACCTGCGTCACCTGCTGCGATAGCTGTACGCTTTGTCACTTCGAGGATGGTGCCTGTTCTGTAGATGGTGATATCACCAAGGATACTGTGCTTTTCGTCGATCAGATCCCAGATTGTGTTAAGCAGTGTTGTAGGCACTGTATAACCTGCGGTCTGTCCACCGGTTGTTCCGGTTGTGTGCACAAATGCTCCACGCTCTTCAGCTGTAAGCTCTAAGCCGAGCATTTCCTTGCACCATGCGGTGCGGTATTCTGCAGAGTCAGGAGCAAAGGTTCTGGTCTGTACGGGAGGTACAGGACTCTGTATGGATGTGGGAACTGCTTCTTTGGCTGCAAGTCTTGCTGCAAGAGCATTTCTCCTTTCGATGTCTTCAAGGGCTACTCTCTGCCCTTCCAGTTTGTTAACTTCAGCTTCAAGAGCCGGCACGTCAAGACCTTCTGCCTTGCTGTCAAGGAGAGCTCTTATCTCCTTAAGTCTTGCAATTATCTGTTCAAGTGTCATTTCTTTTCTCCTTTCAAGAGTTTGTCGATTTTTGTTTTAAGTTCTTCAATGGACTTGCGTTTTTCGGCTTCGAGAAGTCGCTCCGCTTCCGCCTTTGCGATCACTCCGTCGCTCAGGCTCCTTGCCGATATCTCAGTACCATCATTTGCCGGGATGGATACCGCTGATACATCAAAAACCTTTTCAAAAGCTGTGATTTTGCGGTGATAATAGTGCTTTCCATCCCTGTTTTCTTCCGTAATTTCATCGGTTTTAACGCGAAATCCGAAAGACATCTTGTCTGTATAGCCACCCTTTATCTCACCATAAAGCTGCTTGCCTATTTCGGTTCCGCCAAGATAAGCCTCAACCTTAAGTCCGTGAGAGTCAGGAGTTAAGCTCAATGTGTTATTTGCCGTTCGCGCAAATACTCTGCCGACATGATCGTATTGGAAGATTACGTCTGACAGATCGGCTCCGTCAAAGGCTCTTGAATCTACTTCCTCGTCAAATATTACATTCCCGGAGCTGTATATCTGGTACCGCTTGCCGAATGTAGTAGCGTAACCTCTGACCTTGAAATCCTGCGCTTCATCAACAGCCACCGTCATGCGCCTGTATTCGCGTCCTGCTTTGATTTTTTCATCTAAATCCATTATTTCTCCTCCTCTGAAGTCTCGCCCGTCGGCATAGTATCAAGTCTCCTTACAAATTCATCTCCGCCCTCATAAGGTGCAAGATTGAATACCTGGCGGAGTTCGTTCGGTGTCAGGATACCCCGGTCAACAAGCTGGATCATGTTAAGTTTGGTCTTATTACTTGCATATCCGATCCGGTTGCTCTCATATATGATGTAATTTTTCATCTGCTGTTCGCGGACCGTGAATACCTTACGTGTCAGCTCTGTACCGAGAGCTACGAGGAAAGGCTCAATCCTTGCCTCGTAGAAGGCTTCCATGTCATCCTCGTTATATTTTGACATCAGGATGTCGTCATTTATACCGTAGTAACGGAATACGTCATCTCTGTATTCCTTGATAAGCTGTGGATCCGTAACTATCGGCTTCATCTCGATCGGAGTGAACTCCTGCGTAGCGTCAAGCGATGCGATTCCGCCCGAGTTCTCAAGATTTAAGTAATCTTGGACAAATTGATCCTTCTGTTTTCTCACATCGTCATTTGACAGCATAGCTTTTGTCGATTTCAGGATTCCTCGAAGGTTTGCGGTAGACCTTACCGCATTGGCAACGCCCTGATCGGCTGTGTTGATAAGATCAAGCTTGTTAAGTATCGCCCGGTTATCGTCTCCCCAGATATCTGAGGTATAATAATCCTTACGAAGAACTGCAAGATCTTCCCACGGAAGCACGAGAACGCGCTCGCTGCTGCCCGAAAATAAGAACTTGATGAATAGTCTCCCCTCGTATTCAAGAGCTTCGAACGCTGCATAAGGGACCGGATAGAAGCCTATCGTCTTTCCTGTCAGCGGATCCCTTGCTATATATATAAATACCGTATTTTTAACCTCTAACCATATCCTGACTTTAGAGAGGAAGTCCTTACCGGACATGTACATGTTAGGATGAATATTGAGGATGTCTGCTATATCCTTGCGGTTCGATACTGCGTTTGCCTTACTTGTATGCTCAGATGTCGCTCTGATACATGACCTTACGAGATCGCTCTGCCATATATCGGTCCCGAACGGTGAGAATGTCGCCGTATAAGCCCCAAGCTCTCTCCATCTGGTCTGCTTAATCGACTTAAGCGGCCGAAAAAAATCTAAAAATCCCATCGTATCCTCCTATCTCAGGTATGGCATGTATTCGTCAAAGTGTTTGACGTATCCAACCCAGGCATTCAGCAGGCTTACGCTTCCGTCAATTCGTCTGCCCTTCTGGATCTTGACCGGTTGGATCATCTCAAGCGAGTCCGTTTTTGTATGTTTAGCGGCAGTGTTGGCCAGACACCAACGTAACACCGGATTGTTATTATAGTTAACTATATGCTCATGGAATGCTGCGCCCATCTCTCTCATAGGCTGGTTCCAGGTATAAGGACCTTGTGCGGTCTTCTCCATATCGAATCCGTAGCCCTCCATCTCGGGCACCCAGTACCCGGAAAGAGCTCGGTCATAGCATACCCATAGAGGTCTGATATCAAATTCTTCAACCATCCGGACAAACCATTTTGTAACTTCGCTGTAATTAACCTGTGCGCCTTCATTGATAGTGATCCAGCCTTGCTCAGACCATAATTTGTACGGTGCTTCTTTTCCTCCGGTCTTTTCAAGCAGATCAATTTTACTTTGCGGCATGAAGTAATGCTGAAGTACATATATCGTATTCTTTCCGGGCTTGCGGATAATCAGCGAACCACACGTCAAGTCCGTAGTCGCCGAAAGGTCGCATCCGCCTATAGCATATGAGTGTGATATCTCATCCATCGTGTAAGTATCCTTACACACAAGCTCTTCGTAGCTCAGCCAGGATGCAAGTTCTGTCTCCGCAAGATTAAAGTCCTTAGTAAGTAAAGTCGGCACGAATGTAGGATCCTTTTTTGCTTTTTCCACATTCGCCTGCAAGGTTTCCAGCTTCTTGATCTTTCCAAGCCCCGGATTAGCCTCCGGCCAGTGTGCCGGATCCTGCCATGTGCCTCTGTCGTTAAGTTCATAGATCAATGGCAGCAGTGTGTAATCTATGATTACTCCCAGTGCTACAGCAGAAGCATATGCGTAATGATCGTCGAAGAAACCTTCGCGGACAAAACCGTTTGTCGTTATCAGCCATGCCATTGGCTGGTCTCGCATAGACTGACCTTGTACCATAACGTCATACAATGCCGAATTCTTCATTGCATGAAGCTCATCAAGGCTGAAGAATGACGGGTTAAGACCGTCCATGGTGCTTGTGTCTGATGCAAGGCACTTTATGAATCCCATGTTCAGCTGACAGTATATGTCGCTTTGTCTCTTGGTCGTAATTGCCTTGAGCTCCGGAGACTGCAGGCGCATATTGACGCATTCCTGATAGATGAGGTTCGCCTGATCCTTCTTGTTTGCTGTGCAGTAGATTTCGGGACCGTTCTCACGGTCATTCAAAAATACATCCCACTCGACTGCAGCTGTCTCGGTCGATTTGCCACACTTACGACCTCTTACATCGAACACTTCACGGAACCTGCGGAGCTTCGTCTCTTTGTGCCTCCACCCGAATGCAAGCTGTATCTTCGCCTTTTGGAAGAGTTCGAGCTTCATGCTCTGTCTTGCGAATTTGCCCTTTGAGTGCTTGCAGAATCTCTCGATAAATTCAATATGCCGGTACCCTTCCTCCTCATCGAAGTAGTAAGGGAAGTCCTCCGGCGGATTATCCATGTATCCGATCTCTCGCTCATATACGGCGCGTACCTTGTCGGACACCACCTCGGAGCCTGAGTGTATCGCTTCAAGGTACTCTCTCGGATAATTCGTCATTTGCCTCCGCCAAGGTACCGGAGTATATCCTGCCCGGCTGTATTAACCTCGGTCTTAGGCATGAGGTCGGTCAACTGCTTGATCAGTGCCGCATAGCTCTTTTGCAGCTTAATGTAAGCGTCCGCCTCAACGGTAGATTTGCGCCCCATCTGGTTGGCTCCGTTCTGGTATGTCTCGCCCCATCCGACCTCTTCTATTTTGTCCCTTAGTAGTGCCAGCTGCTCAGCTTGAAAACAAGCGTCCTGCACCAGTCCTTCTGTAATCTTCGCTACATCTTCCGGGAAAGTCGCACAAATTGCTTTAATTTTTTTCAGTTCTTTTGCCGCTGTGATTTTTTTTCTTGAACCCATTTATACACCCCCCTCGCACACGTCCGGTCAGTTCTTCGGATG
>Ga0247609_10001453_pt1 | contig 28036 bp, 27 predicted proteins | sample 172DNAGHGlowgp2_FD_193487 | JGI IMG/M metagenome (GOLD analysis project Ga0247609, IMG submission 193487) | Sheep rumen microbial communities from Palmerston North, Manawatu-Wanganui, New Zealand - 1728 DNA GHGlow gp2 | ecosystem: Host-associated > Mammals > Digestive system > Stomach > Rumen ... | reverse complement strand
CGCGCGAGACGAATGCACTTCGTTTGCATTTTCGATCCCTGCTTCCTTCCGCATACGCTCTATATCTTTAGGTCCGAGAAATTCTGCCATAGCGCACCTCCTGCCGGCTTTGATAACATTATACATTAGATCTTATAATATTTCAACCCCTGCCGCAGCACAAATGGACCAAAATGCAAGTTTTAATGTACGAAAGGTCATTTACTTTTTCTTCTGCACGGGGTATACTTTATACAGGAATTGCGGAGGCGGAAGGTCATCTGCACAAAGACCCGAAGCCGAAGCGATGTGGGTGCGCTCCGGACGATTCTGCAAATAATTCCTTGTTATCCGGAAAACTTTGTAAAGGACAGATCAGAGGAAGAAAGCGTATCATCGCCTGATGGTGCGTTTTCTTCCTTTTTCAGAACAATGCCTGCACATCGGCAAACGAAAGGGTCGGCTGAAGTGCGAGGTTTATCCCGAATGCGATGAGCTGTGAAGCGCGTTCGGTGAGACGGTCGATGTCCCTCGGCGTAGCGAGCATATTCGGTATTTCCGCGTCTAAGTCGGAGCCCGTAAGGCTGCGGACTATCGTGTGCATATCCACGACCGTCGGCACTCCGACAGCGATGACCGGCACGCCGAGCTGAGCCTGCGAGAGCTCACGCCGCGCATTTGCAACGCCGCTTCCGGGAGAGATACCGCTGTCGCATATCTGTATCGTCGTTCCGAGCCTGCTCACGTCCGAGCAGGCGAGCGCGTCTGCGGCGATGACTGCGGACGGCTTGATCTCGGCACATACCGCACGTATCAGCTCGGCGGATTCGATGCCGGTCTGACCCATAACTCCGCCGGCAACAGAGCTCACACACCGGAGCGAGCCGAGAAATCCGGCTTCGTTTTCGCCGAGCTCATCGCGGAGATGCCGCGTCGCGAGCACCTTTTCGGCGATCCGCGGACCTATCGCATCGGGAGTTATGTCCCTGTTCCCAAGTCCGACAACGAGCACCTCACCGTCGGGAACGAGCCTGCGAAGCTCGTCCGCGAGCTCGAGAGCCATATTCTCATATTCGTCGGAAAACCGGCTCAGGTCGCCGCTTTCGAGCGTTATATACCTGCCCTTTCCCTTCCCGAGCGTCTCACGGCAGCTGTCATCGGAAATGACTATCTCTGTTATCCCGAAGGCTTTGCCGCGGCTTCTGACTGTCACACCTGCCGGAATATCGTCCGGCTGTATCTGTTCGACCGCAAGGTCTGTTCTGATATTCATATAATTCCTCCCACAGTTGTGCATATTGCTCTGAAATCACACGGAAATAATCACGTATTACTTCATTTTGCCTATTGCTTTTTTTATGCAGAAATGGTATAATATTTACTGTCTCAGTAGGGGAACTGTGCGTTGCAGTCCCCGTGCATACATTTCCGTATGCAGTATTATATGAAAAAAACTGCGAATGATTCGCAGAACACTACAGGAGGTGTAACAAAATGCCGAACATTAAATCTGCAAAGAAGAGAGTAAAGGTTAACGCAACCAAGGCTGCTGCTAACAAGGCAAGAAAGTCAAATCTCAAGACAGTTATCAAGAAGGCTGATATCGCTTGCACAACAGGCGCTGCTGACAAGGCAGAGGCTATCAGAGTAGCTATCAAGAAGGTAGATCAGGCTTGCGCACACGGTCTTATGCACAAGAATAAGGCTGCAAGAAAGAAGTCTCAGCTTGCAAAGAAGCTCAATGCTGCTGAATAAGCCTTTTTTCAATAGAACATAAAAACACCCCTTGCGGACAACTCACGGTCTGCAAGGGGATCTTTTTGCTTATACGATAAAGCTCCCCTCGATCTGATGAGGGGAGCTGTTTCACATATTATTGCGGTTCTCGAGAGCCTTGTAAAGCGTCACCTCGTCCGCGTATTCGAGGATACCGCCGACGGGAAGACCGAATGCAAGGCGCGACACCTTCACTCCGAGCGGCTTTAGCAGACCTGCGATATACATAGCAGTTGCGTCACCCTCGACAGTGGGATTCGTTGCCATTATGACCTCCTCAACGCCGCCCTTGGCGATACGTGCGAGGAGCTCCTTTACTCTGAGCTTATCGGGTGTTATGCCGTCCATAGGCGAGAGCAGACCGTGGAGAACGTGGTATACGCCGTTGTATTCGCGTGTGCGTTCAAAGGCGGTAACGTCCTTGGGTCCCTCGACAACGCATATCACGCTCTTATCGCGCTCGTCGTCATCGCAGATGGGACATATCTCCCGCTCTGTCAGATTCTGGCATATATTGCAGCAGCGGACGTTCTTTTTCGCATCGAGCAGCGCCTGAGCGAAGTCCTCGACCGCGCTTTCGTCCATAGACATAACGTGGTACGCGAGCCGCTGTGCCGATTTCATACCGATACCCGGCAGCGAAGCAAACTTCTCCGCCAGTATCACCAGCGGAAGAGCGTTATGATCGGGCATTTTTATCAGAAGAGACCGGGAAGTGAAACTCCGCCGGTGATCTTGCTCATCTCAGCCTCAGTAGTTGTCTCGATGTTGCTTACAGCCTCGTTTACAGCGCTGATGATGAGATCCTGGAGCATCTCGATGTCCTCGGGGTCAACGACCTCGGGCTTGAGTGTGAGTGACTTGATGACCTTCTTGCCTGAGAGAGTTACCTCAACAGCGCCGCCGCCGGCAGTTGCAGTAAAGTCACGAGCCTCGATGTCCTCCTGGAGCTCTGTGATCTGATCCTGCATCTTCTGAGCCTGCTTGATCATCTGGTTCATATTCTGGGCGCCGCCGCCGCCGATATTCTTAGGTATTCTTGCTTTCATAGTAATTTCTCCTTTGATTTAATTATTAGGATTATCAGAGCATATTCACTGAGAAAGGCTCTGTTTTATTCAACAGCGGTTTCTATCCCGCTGCTAATGGCTTTTTGTCTGAGCATCTCTGCACGGTTCTCGGTCTCCTCGACCGAAGTCGTACAGCGTGCCTGTATACGGTATTTCCTGCCGAGGACATTGTATATAGACCTTCCGAGCGTTATCGCGTTCTCCTTGTTCTTGAAGAGCGAGATGAAGAAGCTGTTGGGAGTGAAGATGCACATTACATTTCCCGAGGTCGCCGCAGTTGAGCCCTCAAGACTTCCGGCGACTGAGGGGTTGAGCTTGCGGAATTCCTCCATTATCTCGTCCCATTTGTCACAGGGAGTGAGCTCTGACTCCTGCACGGTCCTGATGTCCACCTTTGTATCGGGAGCCGGTTCGCTGTCGGTCGCCGGACTTGCAGCTGTGAACACCTCGCGGAGGTCTCTGCGTTTTGCAGCAGGTGCGCCCTCGCCGCGCGGGATAGCGGCTATTTTGTCCTCTAACTGTTTTATTTTATCATATATTTCAGAATTGTCAATAGTCTGAACGCTGTTTGCGGACTTTCCGCACAGCTTTATGAGCGACATCTCGAACTCCACACGCTTGTTGAGCACACGAGCCATACGCTCGCGGCAGCTCTGCAAAGCCTCGATTCGTCCCATAATTTCGGTAAGCGAAGTCTTTCCGGCAAGTGCGCTGAGACGCGAGAATTCATCGGGAGTGCAGACTATCAGCTCAGCCGCGCTCTTTGGCGAAGCCTGTATGAGCATAATGTTCCTGAGCTGGAAAATGAGCTCCTCGCACAGATTCGTCAGGTCCTTTGACATATTGTAGAGCTGGTCTGTAACAGCGAGAGCAGCAGCGGCATCGGAATCCGCGAAGGCTTCGAGAATGCTGTAAACGCTGTCTCTGCCGGCGATACCGGCTGTATTTGAAACGGAGGCTGCGTCTATCTTTTCAGATGTAACGGAGCACTGGTCGAGCAGCGAGACCGCGTCACGCATACCTCCGTCAGCGAGCTTCGCTATCATATCAGCGCCGTCATCAGTGAGGTCTATATCCTCCTGCGAGGCGATATACAGCAGTCTTGCGGCGATGTCCTTCTGCTTTATGCGATGGAAATCGTACCGCTGACAGCGTGAGGTTATCGTAGCCGGGACCTTATGTATCTCGGTGGTCGCGAGGATGAATTTTACGAACGGAGGTGGTTCCTCCATAATTTTGAGCAGCGCATTGAACGCCGAGATAGAGAGCATATGCACCTCGTCGATGATATACACCTTGTACTTGCAGCGCTCGGGAGAATACACTGCACCCTCGCGCAGGTCACGTATATCGTTCACGCTGTTGTTGGAGGCAGCATCTATCTCGATAATATCTGTGAGAACGCCCTCGTCCGCATCGCGGCAGATGTCGCATTCGAGGCAGGGGCTCCCGTCCTTCATATTCGGGCAGTTCACAGCCTTTGCGAGTATCCTTGCGCAGGTGGTCTTGCCCGTACCGCGCGAGCCTGTGAAAAGGTAGGCGTGGGCGGTCTTGTCGTTCTTTATCTGATTTTTGAGAGTTTCGGTGATCTGCTGCTGGGAGATAACGTCGTCGAATGTGAGCGGTCTCCACTTGCGGTAAAGCGCCTTATACACCTATATCTCCCTCCTTTGATCATTTGCTGTCGTCGCCGCCGAGCTTTGAGAGCTGCCTTTCGGTATCCTTCCTCTGCACTTCGGCGGCGAGTATTTTTCTGTAGTATTCGGTACTGCCGGCAGGATCCTTTATGTGGTTCACAAGAGCCTGCCTGTAGAGCCGTTCTCCGGTATTGACATCGCCGAGCATAACGTTCGCTATCGCCGCACCTCCGAGAGCCTCGGGGTAGGATTCGCGCTTTTCTATCGCCTGACCGTACCATTCGAGAGCCTTTTCCGGCTCGTTTTTATCGAGGAACATCCTGCCGATGTCGTTCCGCACAAGGTTGCAGAAGGGACTGTTCACGTCCGCGAGCACCTTGCTGTAGAGGTTCAGAGCCTCGTCGGCGTCGCCGTTCGCACCGGTACATCTCGCCTTCAGGAACGGAAGCACGGGATTGTCAAAGCCTTCACTTTCTGCGCGTTCATAGTTGATGAGCGCATTCGGATAATACCGCATAAGGTCGTAGCAGCGTGCGATATAGAAGCTGACTATCGCCTTTTCGCTCTGTGTGAGCTTGTCCGCGTATTCGCTCTCAAGCTGCTTGAACAGAGTGAGCGCGGAATTTATCCTGCGGTTGAAATGGAGCTCCTGCGCCTGAGCGAACAGGCGGCTCTTTCTGCTTGATCCGAGAAAATTACTGCCCACGATGTCCTGATCGTACTTGTGAGAGCCGCGTATGAACGTATGGACCGTCATCACCGCGAGCGAGGATACGTGCAGCGCAACTGCCGCTCCTATCACGAGCGTGGAGGAGAGCTCGACCCTCAGCAGCTCCGCCGCAAGAACGGTCATATAGAAAAGTATAAAGCCGAGGAGAGAACCTATCGGAGCCGCTTTCAGGGCAGCGTCGGCAAGCCTGCCGAAAAAAGCCTTTATCACTATTATGACCGCCTCGAAAAAAATTCCGGAACATAGATGTGCAGGCTTGCTGCGGCACACGAGACGATCCGCTTAATGCTGCTCGGTCTCCCGCCTGACATGGTTCACGGTGTCTTGTTGCACAGGGCCCGCACATCTATATTTCGGAATTTCCTAATAATATATTACCGGCGCTCACACGCCTACATAATATTTTACCACATTGAGTCCGAATTGTCAAGTGTTTTCTTTTCGCGGAGGCAGAAAAAGCTCCGGAGCCGTGTTTTTGCTCCGGAGCGTAGCCGTATCTTTTACCACCTGCGCGACTGTACTGACGGGCGGCTTCCGGTAGACCTGCCGTCCATAGAGACGTCGAGACCGGAGGTGCGCTCCTCGGGCTGGATGATGACGGTCGCCTTGTTCTGACCGTTCCATTCAAACATATACGATTCGCCGCTTGCCTGACCGATGAGGTTGCGCCACGAAATATCGGTCTGGAGCGTCGGGTCGCCGCCTATCCAGCAAACGACAGCGTCCGGGTCGACTTCAAGGGTGGTGCCGGTGTCGACGTTGCTGAGAATGAGCGGGTTGCCGTCGACGAGGACAGCGACATAAGCGTCACTTCCCTGACCCGTGAGGGTCGAGGTGGCAAGTCCCTTCTGCGAGATGACGCCCTGTGCAAGGAAGCGGACGCCGTATTTGCAGTCGCCGGTAAATGCGAGGATATTCTCGCTCTCGACAGAGATAGTCTCGCCCTGCTGGAGCTTGTACACCACGACGTGCTGCTGATTATTTGCGTAATAGGTGACGCTGTCGCCGAAGAATTCGACCTTCATCAGCGGAAGGTTCTCGCCTGTGAAGCGTCGTGTGAGCTGACCGAGGATAGCACGTCCGGCGCTCTGCTCGGGTCCGAGCATTACTTTAGTGAATTTATAGTTTTTGTTCCCCATACATTCGCCGCCGATGAAAGCGCCTGCCTTTGCGAAAATCGGAGCACTTCCGCCCTTGCAGGTTATGCGGAGGCAAAGCTCGTTTATAGTTTCAAATACGATCATACCGATCCTCCTTTAATCGATCTCAACGCCGTAGACCTTGCAGAAATCCGCAAGATCACGCGACATTCCCGAGCCGACTGAATTGAATTTCCATTCGCCGTTGTGGCGGTATATCTCGCCGACGACAAGCGCAGTCACGCCTGCGGAGCAGTCTGTCAGGTCGAGCGAGGCTATGGCTGCGTTGCGTGAAGCGTCGATGAGCACAGCCTTTACGGAGTCCACCATAGAGAAATCGAGCCTTTGAGCGACAGCCTCATAAATGGTCACAGCGATCGTGATACGCTGTATCTGCTGGTCGATCATACTCAGGTCGATGTCTATATCCGAGCCGTCGCCGCCCTCGTATCCGCGGTAGTGGATGCTGCGGTCGGGGCTTGTGTCCTGACCGTAAAAGACGAACCATGCGTCCGACGGGACGAGGTTGTTCTGACCGAGCAGAAAGCTTGAGGCATCAAGCTCACAGCGCGGATCACGCACTTTCCAGCGCAGACCGATACGCAGTCTGCGGAGCGGCTGACCGTTTGCGGAAAGCGGTATCTTCTGACCTCGGCGCAGTTCCTGACCTCCTGCCGGGAGCGGCGGAGCCGGTTTTTTCGGCGGCTGAGCAGGCTGAACAGGCGGCTGCGGAGCTCTTGGCTGCGGCGCCTGCTGATAGTGCTGCTGAGTCTGCTGATACTGCGAATTATGAACAGTATGCGGCGGAGGTGGCTGTACCGGACGCGGAGCCGGTTTTACCTCGCCGAGTGCGCCCCTTACTGTCTGCGGGATCGCGATAGAGCCGCGCTGAGAAGCGCCGTTTATTCGCTGCGACTGACGGATAGACTGGATATTGTTCCTGTCGACCGTGCCGCTGACCTTCATTTCTATATCAAGTCCCATATTGTTCCTCCGGGGATAGGGTCGTATTTTCCAATATTATAACACATTATAGTTTAAATAGCAAGGGTGCGCGGCGATAGACCTCCGCTTTGTGGAACTTTGCCGCGAAACAGGCAGCGCGGACACCGCGCCAGCGACACGCCGCTTATATCATATTATTTCTGAAATAGCAAGGTGCGCGGCGATAAACTACCGTCCTGGACAGCTTTGCCGCGAAACTGGCTGCGGCGACACGCCGCCACGCCGCTTATATCATATTATTTCTGAAATAGCAAGGTGCGCGGCGATAAACCACTGTTCCGGACAGCTTTGCCGCGAAACAGGCTGCGGCGACACGCCGCCGCTCACAGCCTGAGCGTATATAAGCATTCGCGGCGTTCCTCATCGGGAGCAAGCTTGTTGTATCTGCCGCCGTATTCGTCAGCAAGCGTCATACCGAGCTTTTCCATCACGCGGCGCGAGGGAAGGTTCTCCGAGTCGCAGTGCGCCTGAAAATGTCTTATCCCGAGCTCGTTCACTGCGTATCCGAGCAGAGCTTCCGCAGCCTCAGCCGCATAGCCGTATCCGTGGAAGCGCTTGTTGATTATCCAGCCGAATTCCGCCGGTCCGCCGTTTTCGCTGAGATAAAGGCTGACCGCACCGATGTGTTCCTCTCCGAGAAACACTGCCATTTCATAGTAGGACGGCTTCTCCTTGACGGATTCGTTCTCGGCGTCGATGAGATACTGCATCGTATCGGTCTCGCTGTCGTTCGGCAGGAAGAGCATATACCGTGTATTTTCGGGGTCTGAGGCGTATTCGTGCGTTGATGCGAAGTATTCTCTTCGCATCGGTCTCAGCGTCAGACGCTCAGTTTCTATTATCATATCGTCAGTTCCTTTCGTCTGTTTTACCGGTATTATATCATTTTTGCGGAGATCTGTCAATTTTCGGGCGATACCGGCTTTTTTGCGGCTTGCCTGTTGATATTCTCACGATTTTGTGTTATTATTAGATATATATGAAATAGAAAGAATGATGGTATGTTTCTGGACGATCTGCGTTTCAGTCTGAACGCCACAGTTCCGGTTTTCCTGATGATGGTATTCGGCTATTTCTGCCGCAGGATAGAGCTCCTCGACGAGCCGACGACCGCAAAGCTCAACAAATTCACGTTTCGCACGCTCCTTCCGGCGCTTTTGTTCGCGGACCTTTCAAAGGCGGATTTCCGTTCGGTGTGGGATACGCACTTCGTGATGTTCTGCGTCATCGTGACGCTGCTCAGCATTTTGGCAGCGAGCGTTTATTCGCTCCTGCACAAGGACAAGAACGAGCGCGGCGAGATAATACAGGCTTCCTACCGAAGCAGTGCGGCTGTGCTCGGGATAGCCTTTGTCCGCAATATCTACGGGGATTCGCTTATGGCGGCGCTGATGATAGTCGGAACTGTTCCGCTTTACAATATCGCAGCGGTAACGGTGCTGTCGCTCACCTCGCCGGACAGGGAAAAGGACGGCGAAAAGCGCTCTCTTGCGGCGGATACTCTCAAGGGCATCGTCACTAACCCTATCATTATCGGCATAGCTGTCGGAATGGCGTGGTCGGTGCTGAAAATACCGCAGCCCGTTATACTTGAACGCTCGGTCTCTTATCTTGCGAATATGGCAACTCCGCTGTCGCTCATCGCACTCGGAGCGTCGTTCCGCACGAGTGAGGCTAAGGGCAGGATACGTGTGACAGTCGGGATAGTGTTCATCAAGCTCGTGCTGTTCTGTGCGATATTTCTGCCGGCTGCGATATATCTCGGCTTCCGCGGAGAGAAGCTCATCGCAGTGCTCGTAATGCTCGGCAGTGCGACCACAGGAAGCAGCTTCGTGATGGCGAAGAATCTCGGACACAAGGGCGCGATAACCGCCTTTGCCGTAATGCTGACAACGCTGTGCAGCGCCTTCACGCTCACAACTTGGCTGTTTCTGCTGAAAAGGCTCGATTACATCTGATACAGCCTCGGCAGACCCGAAAACAAAAAAACGCCCGTAAGCGTGCTTACGGGCTGATTTTTATATTACCATGTTGCCGTGCCTGAATTCTCGACTATCTTCTTGCGCATAACGATCATATCGAAGGTGTCTACGGACTTGTCGCTGTTCATATCAGCGGCTTCGTACTGCTCCTTTGTTATGGAGGTACCGCCGAGAAGATAATTCTGCATCATTACCGCGTCTGAGATAGTGACCTTGTCATCGCCGTTGAGGTCGCCGGAGGAGACAGGCTTCTTGCCGACTGTGAATGACGATTCAACGAGCTTGTAGCTCTTTCCGGATGAATCCTCAGCTTCGATGCGATAGGTGTAGGAGCCTTCCGCGAGCTTGTTGAAGGTTATCTGCTTGTCGAACTCGGTCGAAAGGTCGTAGCTTGCCGCATTCGGTGCAGCCTCAGCTGTGACGACTGCTGTCTTGCCGTCCTTGCTGTAGACACCGCCGCTGACCTTCTTTATGGGGAGATTCGATGAGATAACGCCCTTCACCTTGAATGAAGAACCGACTGTGAGAGTATCCTTCGGAGCTGTTTCGCCGGAGATCGTCATACCGGACTCAAAATCGCGTACCTTTTCGAGGTAGTCCATTGAGCTGTAGCCCTTGATACCGTTGAATTCCACGTGTGCCCACTTGCCGTCGCCCTTTGTGACCTTCACCTCCGAGCCGGCAGGTATCTGTCCGAGCGCCGAGGTATCAGCACTGTGACCGGCTCTTATGTAGAGGAATGTGACAACGCCCTTTGTGGTGTAAATGCCGGCGCAGTCCTCTGTACATTCACAGGCAGGCTCTTCTGCGGTGGGAGATACGGGATTGGGGTTTGCGATCGAGGTCCCGTCGTATGTGAAGTAGGTGAGCGGGTCGTAGTAGGTCGTGCGGGGCCAACCGTTGAGCAGAGCGTCGCAGATACCGAAGTGGAGGTGGCTTCCGCTGGACTGACCGGTGCTTCCGACCTGCCCGATAACATCGCCGCCTGATACTTCAGCACCGGCAGCTATGCTGACTGATGCACAGTGCGCATAGAAGGTATAAACGCCGAGGTCGGCGTGATAGAGGATTATCATATAGCCGTAAGCGTCCTTCCAGTCGGCGGAAATGCACGTACCGGGACGGACCGCATAAATGCTCGTACCATAGTCGGCTTCGATGTCGATGCCGTTGTGATAGCCGGAAGCGTCGCTGACGTTTCTCTGTGCATCGAAGTAGGTGTTTATCTTCTGGAACGCCTTATCTGTTGGCCATACAGCGGAAGCTGCTTCTGCTGCGTGTGAAACTGTACTGAGTCCGAGACAGGCAGGGACTGCGAATATCATAGTGATAGCAAGCAGTATCGAGGCTGCTTTTTTCATTATCCTGTTCATTATATAAGCTCCTTAAGCTGAGATCGTCTTAATTTAAGCAGTGCTGCCGCCGATAAATTAGCTGACTGTTGACTGCACAAGTTATATAATACCACATATCGTAGAAAATGTCAAACGGCAAAGCTGAAATATAGTCGTTTTGACAGCAAATCTCCCGATATTATACAAAAAGCGCTTGCTTGATTTGTGAATAATAACAAAAAAGCCGGAGGGCGATCCATCCGGCTTTCGTATAGGCTTACTTTTTCTTTTTATTGTTTTTACCGTTGTTGCTGCTGTCGTTCTTTGTCGGAGCTTCCTTTTCGGCGTCTTCTTCTGTTTCTTCAGCTGTTACTTCAACAGCCTCCTCGGGAGCAGTCTCATCGCTGTCAGACTTCTCATCTTTGTCGGTGAATTCCCTGCCCTCTGCGAGAGCCTTTCTCTTCTTGTTGTCAGTAATGAGAGCTTCAACGAATGCGACACAGAAGAACACTATAAATCCGAGAGCCTCAAGTATGAGGAGGGGCTTCTTTGCGTTTTCGATGATATGACTGATCATATCTGTTGCGGTATTGGTCGCAGGAACGAGTACGCTGTATGCATTCTTGAATGTAACATTGCGGTAGTAATCATCAGATGTTTTGTTTACGATGTCGACAAGATTGGTTACCTTTTCGTTGAGAGAAGCGAGATCCGCCTCTACCTTTTCAGTCTTTGAGGATGAACCTACAGGGTTGTTCTTGAGAGCTTCCTGTCTCTCCTTATAGTAATTGATGCTCTGCTTTGTCTGAGCAAGACTTGTGGCGATGTCGTTCTTCGCCTGTATCATCTTGTCATACTGCTCTGACGCAAGGGTGGATTCTGTATTGGTGTTGTCTGTGCCGTTTCCGAATACGATGATCTGATCCTTCTGATATGCTGCGATAGAAGCGTCATAAGAAGCGATCTCTTCCTCGTACTGTGCCTTGCTGCGGTTGAGAGCCTTTATCCTGTACTCGTAGTAGGCAAGAGCTTCGTCCTTGTCCTTTGTGAGGTTGTTTACTGTGATGTAAGATGAGATCTTGTCAAGGTCGATGCTCTCGACAGTTTTGATCGACTCATAGAGGTCGTCGAAGGTGTAGCCTGTTTCAGCAGAGCGGAAACGTGTTGTATCCTCCTTTGAGAGCTGCTTTACGTATTTCTCGAGTGTAGTGAGGCTGTTATCGAATACATCGACAGCTTCCGAATAGTCGTAGTCGGCGTAGTTGATAGTAGTAACAGCGCTTCCGAGAGACTCGTTATAGCCGTATGTCTCATAGAAGTAGTTCTGATACTTGTCGAGCATCATATTGAATACTTCGACAGCCTCGCTGTCTGAGAGCGATGTCTCGTTATAGTTGAAGTAAACCTTGTACTGAGTGGGGAAGTAAGTTGTTTCGAGGATCTTCTCAACGGCGTTGACATTGCCGTTTGTATCGAGTACCTTATCATACAGTGTGATCCTGTCAACAGCGTTCTTGGGCTTGATTCCTTCAAAGCGTATGCCCTGTCTGATAGGCTCAAGATTTGTCATATCCATACCGAGCTCATCGAGAGCTGCCTCGATAACAGCAGGGTTCTTGACGCTTGTTACCTCGAATTTGCGGCCGTTGGGGTCGAGACCTTTTTCTATGCCCTTGTAGGAAAAGCTTATGAGGGCGACAAGTGAGGGTTTGCTGACGTGAGTTGTTATTGTGGCGTATCCAAGCGAGAAGACCACGAACAATACAGCGACAACGATCCATATAAACACATATTTTCTGAGCTTTTTCAGTACGGTCGAAATTGAAACGACGACTTCATTTTCTTTTTCTTCCTGATTTTTTATCGTAATGTTAAGGTTACGATCGTCTTTTTTAGCCATTGTATCCTCCTGTACACATTTTTATTTCTGTTTATATGCCGGCTTTTTCGCAGACCGACACTTTATTAATAATACCATTTTGACAGAAAAAAGTCAATAGTTCGCACTTTTTTTCAAAATTTTCCAACATATAAACAAAGCCGCCGGAAATGCGGCGGCTTTTTTTGGTGAAAAGAAGGTACACATCGCGTAATTATGCGAAAAACAGCTCTTTTATCTCGATGTTGTCAGTGCCCTTGAAACGGATAGTGACATCGAATCTGTCCTTCTCATCCTGAACAGGAACAGATATATCTGTCCATATATCGGATGGGGCGATAGCGGCTGTCTGACCGTTTATCTCAATGCTACCCTTGCCGTTTCCGCGGTAGGAAATGCCTATCCTTCCGGCGTGGCCTGAGAAGTAGCGGAAGCGGATGAGAGTTCCGTCGGCGACTTCACTGATGAAGCGCTCGGTGTAGTGGTCGATGCTCTTGCTTCCGACGCCTGTGGGAGCCTCGATGCTGATGGTGCGGTGATTTACATTTGGGAAGCTCTCAGTGAATATCTTGTTCGAGCCGTGCGGCATATGACCGTTTGTGATGTGGCAGGCGATAGTTGCCGGATAGCGTCCCTCTGCGCGGAGAGGGCTTCCGTTGAGTCCGCAGCTCGAGATCTCGACCTGCTTGATGCTTCCGTCGGGCGAGATACATATCGGCTCAGCGCAAGCCTGTCTGCTGTAGTCGGACTTGTGTGTGAGACGGTGATAGAAAACGTACCACTGACCGTTTATCTCGATGATACTGCCGTGGGTAGTGCCTGTCATATTCATTCTCGTATCATCGCTGACACCGTTCACGCCGACGTCGCCGTTTGATACGATAGTTCCGCCGAATACGAAATCTCTGTCCGGATAGTCGCTCACGGCGTAGCAGAGCTCGTGGTTCTTCTGCGAAGAGTAGATGAAGTAATACTTATCGCCTACCTTGCGCATAGAGCTTGCCTCGAAGAATTCGTGTCCGCCGAAATCAGCCTCATAGGGGATCACGTGGCGCGGTCCTTCCTTGACTGTGAGCATATCGTCCTCAAGAGTCACAACAGCAGGACCGTTCACGTTGTCGGGAGTTGCGAGAATCTCATCGCGTGTCTTGTCGAAGCGGTCCATAACAACAGCCATTTTTTCGTCATCTGAGGCGAGCTCGTCATTGCTCTCGTCCATATACTGTGTTCCGTAGTAGATGCGGATAGTGCCGTTGTCGTTGAAAGCGCAGGGGTCGAAGCAGACATATTTTTTCATAGGTGTGCCGTCGGGGAAGTGAACATAGCCTAAATATTCATATTTTCCGGCAGGCTCGTCGCACACAGCGACGCTTATCGGACCGTAGTATCCGCCGTAGCCGAAATCGCCCGACATACAGTAATAGAGGTAATACCTTCCGTCATTGCCTTTTACGACATCGGGAGCATACATATAGGGTCTGCCCTGAAAATCGGGGTCCTGTGAAGCCTTGTAGATGACACCGTCACAGCGCCAGTCCGAGAGATCGTCTACGGGGGCGGAATAAACAGTGTAATCGCCCATGCAGAAGGTCCTTCCGCCTTCAAAGTCGTGTGAGCCGTAGAGATAGACCCTGTCGCCGAAGATGTGAGGTTCACCGTCGGGGATATAGGCGTCCTGCGGCAGGAAGGGGTTAAAAACCTGCTTTTTCATGTTATTCTCCTTCAAATATTGTTTTCTATAAAGACGGGCGGAAACGACAGCTCCGCCCATAATTATCATCATATAGCCGTTTTCAGACAGTATGACCGTTCGCTCTTATAACGTCAACGACACTGTTTACGTATCTGCGGCAGGTCTCTTCGTCCTCAGCCTCGACCATAACACGGACGAGCGGCTCGGTACCGCTTTCGCGGACGAGGATGCGTCCTGTTGAGCCGAGCTCATTGCTGACCTTCTCGACAACAGCCTGTACATCAGGGTCAGACTGAGCAGCCTTCTTGTCCTTCACACGGACATTTTCGAGCACCTGCGGATAAACGACGAACGGAGCAGCAAGCTCGCTGAGCTTCTTCCCACGCGACATAATGACCTGCATCATCTTGAGGCTCGTGAGGATACCGTCGCCTGTTGAAGCGTACTTCGAGAAGATGATGTGACCGGACTGTTCGCCTCCGAGGCAGCAGCCATGCTCCTTCATATATTCGTATACGTACTTGTCGCCGACAGCAGTTTTAGCGTAATCTACACCTATCTCATCGAACGCCTTGAAGAGCCCGAAGTTGGACATAACTGTAGCTACGACTGTGTTGTTGACAAGCTTTCCGCGCTCCTTCATATATCTTCCGTAGATGTAGAGGATATGGTCGCCGGAAATAAGACCGCCCTTTTCGTCCACACAGAGACAGCGGTCGGCGTCGCCGTCATAGGCGAAGCCCACGTCACAGCCGTTCTCCACGACATATTTCTGGAGAACTTCTATATGTGTAGAGCCTGCGTTATCGTTGATATTGATGCCGTTGGGCTCGGCGTTGATAACGTGTGTTTCGGCTCCGAGTGCGTCAAATACAGCCTTTGCGATGTTCCATGAAGCGCCGTTAGCGCAGTCGAGAGCGACCTTCACGCCTCTGAAGGAATACATCCCGAGTGAGATGAGGTAGCCGATATAGCGGTTCCTGCCGGAAACGTAATCGACTGTCCTGCCTATCTTATCGCCTGTTGCGAAGGGGAGCTCCTTCCATTCCTGACCGAAAGCATTGAGCTCTCCGTCGAGGTATGCCTCGATGAGGCTGATGACATCATCCTCCATTTTCTCGCCGTTTCCGTTGATGAGCTTGAGTCCGTTGTCATAATATGGGTTATGGCTGGCTGAGATCATAACAGCACAGTCGAAGCTGTCAACACGCGAGATATATGCAACAGACGGAGTCGTGGTAACGTGGAGCAGATACGCATCCGCGCCGGAAGCCGTGAGACCGCCGACGAGCGAATACTCGAACATATAGCTGGAAAGGCGTGTATCCTTTCCGATAACGATACGTGCAGGGGAGCTGTCACCCTTGCGGCGTCTGAGCTCTCCGTAATACCAGCCGATGAAGCGGCCGACTCTGAATGCGTGGTCAGCAGTGAGGTTCTCGTTTGCAGTGCCTCTGAAACCGTCTGTGCCAAAATACTTACCCATGATGTGTCTCCTTAGAATTTATAATGTAATGGATATGACACCGGCTGAACTATTCTGCTTTGTATTGATTATATCACACACAAAATGTTCAGTCAATATCATATGTTGCCGAAAATCCAGCGGTCTAACCGATAATTGCGGACTTTCTCAGCGGATCTCGAAGCCGCTGTCTCCGTGCAGCGGAATGGTCTTTACGCTCATATTTTCTATGCGGACGAAGGTGCCCTTCTCTATGGCGAGTATCATATCGTCGATAGCTTTTTCCGTGCCCTCCGCCTCCATCTCGACCGAGCCGTCGAAGCAGTTTTTCACCCAGCCCGAAACGCCGAAGCTCCGGGCGGCATAGTATGCTCTGTATCTGAAGCCGACGCCCTGAACTGCGCCGTAGAACACGATATGTCTGCGTATCTTTTCCAAAACGACCGATTTCCTCCGGGATTCTCTTGTCTGTGAGCGTTCCCCCAGCCCACACAGTATAAAGTATACCACGAAAATACATCAAAGTCAATCAGGGTATGAATGACATATGTATAAAAAATTACGGTCGTGCTCTGACTGATTGTGCGAAATGACGAAAATGAATAAAAGTCTTGACACGGGCAGATAATAGTGGTAAATTATAATTAGCACTCAGGGACAGAGAGTGCTAAACAGTACCGGAAAGCTTATCCGGTGCAGAGAAAGGTTGTGTTTTCGTGGACGACAGAAAGCTGAAGGTACTCGCTGCTGTAGTTGACGAATATATCAGGACCGGCGAGCCAGTCGGCTCGAAGACAATCTCACAGCTTGAACACATCAAAGCCTCATCCGCTACTATCCGGAACGATATGGCAGTGCTGGAGCAGCTGGGCTATCTCGAACAGCCCCACACATCAGCGGGAAGGATACCCACATATCTCGGATACAGGCTTTATATCGACGAGCTTATGACCCTTCCCGAGCTTTCGGACGAGGAGAAGGAAATGCTCGACGAAAGGCTCGGCGGCGAGGATACTCCCGAGGAGCTGCTCGTGCAGAATGCCGCAGCTGCCCTCACGGAGCTGACACAGTGCGCAGCTGTAGTCACGAATTCGGCTCCGCGGTTCTCGGTAATATCCAAGGTAGAGGTCATCCCGACCGGAAAACGCCTCTATGTTATCCTTCTGATAACGTCAAGCGGCAGTATAAAGAATAAGGCTTGCAGGCTTGAGTTCGACCTCAGCCACGAACAGCTCGATTTCTTTACCAAATATATAGACGAGAATCTCAGCGGTATCTCCGTTGAGGACCTCTCGGAGGAAATGCTCGACAAGATGATAGCTGCTGTGTCAGCCTATATGGTGACGCTCTCGCCGCTCGTTAAGGGCATATGCGAGCTCTCGGCAGACCTCAAGCAGCAGGAGCTGACCGTCAGCGGCGGAGAAAAGCTCCTCACCTGTGATGAACTCGATAAAATGGAGGTCGTCCGCTTCATCGAGCACAAGCACGAGCTTGCCGACCTGCTCGAGGATTCGTTCAGCGGCATACAGGTCAAGTTCGGAGCAGGCGGAAATTTCGCTATCGGCAACTCCAGTATGATAGTATCGAAATACCGCAAAAAAGGCAAGGATGCCGGTTCTCTCGGAATAATCGGTCCGATGAGAGTTGACTATAAAAAGATAATCCCCTACATCGAGTACCTGACAGGAAAAATATCAGACCTTATGTCGGGCGATGATGAGAATACCGAAACGGATCCCGGCGGAGCACCGCCGCAGGAACCGTAGAAAGGAGCATACACCGGTGGAAGACAAGATATTGGACAATGAGCTCCCCGAAGAGGAGCTGGACGAGGAAGTCATCGGCGATGCAGCTGAAGAGGAAGACGAGATGCTTGAGGAGGATGACGCTGCTGCAAGCGAATACAACGACAGCGCAGCACAGTTCTCTGAGCTCGAGGACGCACTCGCAGAGGCAAACGATAAGTATCTCAGGCTCTTCGCTGAGTACGACAACTACAGGAAGCGTACAGCAAGAGAAAAGGCGGATACGTATTCAAATGCGTCTGCAAAGTGCATAGAGACTCTCCTGCCCGTTATCGACAGCTTTGAGCGCTCGCTTGAGGCTGAATGCAGCGATGAGAACTTCAAGAACGGAATGAGTATGATATTCGGTCAGATGCAGGATTTCCTGACAAAGATGAACGTATCCGAGATAGAAGCTCTCGGCGCGGAATTCGACCCGAATTTCCATAACGCTATCCAGCAGCTCGACGGAACAGACTACGCGAGCAATCACGTATGTCAGGTGTTCCAGAAGGGCTATATGCTCGGTGATAAGCTGATACGTCCGGCTATGGTAGCCGTTGCGGTTTAGCTGTCAGCTGAGCAAACATCCAAAAGTAAACAATAACATTTAATGTTTTAGGAGGAAATAATTATGGGAAAGATAATTGGTATCGATCTTGGTACAACAAACTCATGCGTAGCTGTTATGGAGGGCGGTAATGCCGTCGTTATCCCCAACAGCGAGGGCGCAAGAACTACACCTTCAGTCGTTGCTTTCACCAACAGCGGCGAGCGTCTTGTAGGACAGGTCGCAAAGAGACAGGCTATCACGAACCACGACAGAACAGTTTCTTCTATCAAGAGACATATGGGTTCAAACTATAAGGTATCCATCGACGGAAAGAACTACACTCCTCAGGAGATCTCAGCTATGATCCTTCAGAAGCTCAAGGCTGACGCAGAGGCTTACCTCGGCGAGACTGTAACTGAGGCTGTTATCACAGTTCCTGCTTACTTCACAGACTCACAGAGACAGGCTACAAAGGACGCCGGTCAGATCGCAGGTCTCAACGTAAGACGTATCATCAACGAGCCTACAGCTGCGGCTCTCTCATACGGTATCGACAAGGAAGAGGAGCAGACAGTTATGGTCTACGACCTCGGCGGCGGTACATTCGATGTATCCATCATCGAAATGGGCGAGGACGTACAGCAGGTACTTGCTACAGCAGGCAACAACCGTCTCGGCGGCGATGACTTCGACCAGCGCATCATCGACTGGATAGTTGAAGAGTTCAAGAAGTCTGAGGGCGTTGACCTCTCGCAGGACAAGATGGCTGCACAGAGACTCAAGGACGCTGCTGAAAAGGCTAAGATAGAGCTTTCTTCCACAACAACTTCCAACATCAACATTCCTTTCATCACTGTTGATGCTACAGGCACTCCCAAGCACCTCGACCTCACTCTCACACAGGCTAAGTTCAACGAGCTCACAGCTGACCTCGTTGAGGCTACTATGGGACCTGTAAGACAGGCTCTCAGCGACAGCGGACTCAACATCGGTGAGATAAACAAGGTTCTTATGGTCGGCGGTTCTTCAAGAATACCCGCTGTTCAGGACGCAGTAAAGAAGCTCATCGGCAAGGATCCCTTCAAGGGCATCAACCCTGATGAGTGCGTAGCTCTCGGTGCTGCATATCAGGGCGGTGTTCTCGGCGGCGACGTCAAGAACGGTCTGCTCCTCCTCGACGTTACTCCGCTTTCACTCGGTATCGAGACAGCAGGCGGCGTATGCACAAGAATGATCGAGAGAAACACAACTATCCCGACAAAGAAGTCTCAGATATTCTCGACCTACTCCGACAATCAGCCTGCCGTTGACATCAACGTTCTCCAGGGTGAGCGTGAGTTCGCAAGAGACAACAAGCAGCTCGGTACATTCCGTCTCGACGGTATTGCTCCGGCTCCCAGAGGTATCCCTCAGATCGAGGTAACATTCGATATCGACCAGAACGGTATCGTTCACGTTTCCGCTAAGGACCTCGGCACAGGCAAGGAGCAGAACATCACTATCACTTCTTCGACAAATATGTCCAAGGAAGACATCGACAAGGCTGTCAAGGAAGCTGAGCAGTATGCTGCTGAGGACAAGAAGCGCCGCGAGCAGGTAGACACCAAGAACGAGGCTGAGCAGCTCGTATTCCAGTGCGAGAAGGCTCTTGCAGACTTCGGCGACAAGGTATCCGCTGACGAGAAGGCTAACATCGAGGCAAAGGCTTCTGCACTCAGATCTGCTATCGCAGCAGACAACAACGATGAGATAAAGAGCCTCAAGGAAGAGCTCCAGAAGGCATTCTACGATCTCTCGGCAAAGATCTATCAGCAGGCTAACCCCAACGGCGGCGGTATCGATCCTTCACAGTTCGCTAATATGGGCGGCGAGGCTGATACAAGCAGCTCAGACGACGACGGCGTAGTTGACGCTGACTTCACAGAGGTATAAGGAACTGTGAGTCAGGGTACTAAAAGCCTCATCAGGTATGCGGTCATCATTGCGGCACTTGTCGCAGCGATCTGGTTCGGACTCAAGTGGTTCGGCGGAGTTGCGAAAGACAATGCAGGTGACTACGACGGCGGAAAAGGCCAGGCTGAAGATATAGTGGAAGACCAGATCAATGGTTGAATAAAGCTTTTAGGGCAGGAAAACCACCTGCCCTAAAGGTGTATTTACTCCAATTCATAATTCATGATCATGGATTATGAATTATGAATCTATACGAACGGAGAATAGAATATGGCAGAAAAAAGAGATTACTATGAAGTCCTCGGTATCCAGAAGGGTGCTACGGAGGACGAGATAAAAAAAGCCTTCCGTAAGAAGGCAAGAGAGAATCACCCCGACCTCCATCCGGACGATCCCTCATACGTTGAGAAGTTCCAGGAGATAAACGAGGCGAATGAGGTGCTTTCCGACCCGGAAAAGCGTGCAAAGTACGACCAGTTCGGACACGCCGGTGTTGACCCCAACTACGGCGGAGCAGGCGGTATGGAAGGCTTCGGCGGCTTCGGAGATATGGGCGATATACTCGAGAGCATTTTCGGCGGCTTCGGCGGCTTCGGCGGCGGAGCTTCACGCTCGAACGCTAACGCTCCGAGACGGGGCTCAGACCTTCAGGAGTCTGTTACTATCAACTTTATGGAAGCCTGCAACGGCAAAAAGCAGGAGGTAAAGCTCTTCCGCATGGCTGTCTGTGATTCGTGCCACGGCTCGGGCGCTGATGCCGGAACTACCTCTGAGATATGCCCTGACTGTCAGGGACGCGGCAGCATCAAGGCTACTCAGCGTACACCGTTCGGTGCTATCTCATCGACAAAGCCGTGTCCTCACTGCGGAGGAAAGGGCAAGATAGTGAAGAATCCCTGCTCAAAGTGCCGCGGCGTGGGCAGAACAAGAGTTCAGAAGACCGTCACTGTCGACATTCCTGCCGGTATAGATGATGGACAGACGATCCGTCTCAGCGGACAGGGCGACTGCGGTATCAACGGCGGACCTGCCGGTGATCTTCTCCTCAACATATCCGTAAGGAACCACCCCATCTTTACACGTGATGGCTACGATATACACTGTGATATACCCGTTACTTACCTCGATGCTGTCCTTGGTGCAGACATAACTGTTCCGACTATCGACGGCGACGTAAGATACAACATCGCAGAGGGAACACAGAACGGCACTGTATTCCGTCTCAAGGGCAAGGGCGTCAAGAAGGTGAACCGTCCCGAGCGCGGCAACCAGTACGTCAAGATATACGTCGAGGTACCGAAGAACCTCACGAAAAAGCAGAAGGACCTTCTCCGTGCATTCGAGTCCTCGCTCACTGAGAAGAACTACGCAAAGCGTCAGAGCTTTTTTGACAAGCTCAAGCAGAAGTTTGATTTCTGATGATATAAGCAGTTATTCAGGCAGATATTTCCGGTTTCCGGAGTGTCTGCCTGTTTTTGTCAGAGACCGCACCCGAAGTATACCGGATATGCAGCGCAGCCCCCGGCTTTCCTGCGCGCTTTTTACGTTACGGACAACACGCAGATGAGCCTTTTTGTGCAAAACTGCCTTTGAATTATCCGGCGAAAGATGTTATAATAAAAGTGTGATCAAAGCCCGCTTTTAGGCGGTTATTGCCCCGGACCTCCTTCGGGGAGCACGAATCACATTTATTGATGTCTTTTTTTATGAGGTGATACTTATGTATAACGTGAACGATGTTGTGATGTATGGAACATATGGCATTTGTAAGATAACAGCGGTCGAAAAGCGCAATTTTACGGGCGAGGAACAGGAGTATTACATTCTCAGGCATATCAGTCCGGATAAGAACACATTCTATGTTCCGAAGGAAAACGAAGCCGCTCTGAGCAAGATGCATACTGTCTGCACGAGGGCGGAGGCAGATGACCTTATCTCGCATATGGATTCAGAGAGATCAATATGGATAGAGAACGACGCAAGGCGCAAGGAGGAGTATGGCAGGATACTGAAAAATGTCGACAAGCACGAGCTGATAATGCTCATAAAGACGCTTTATCTCCGCCGCAAGGAGCTTGCTGCAAGCGGCAGGAAGCTCCGCTCATCAGACGAGAATTTTCTCAATACCGCCGAGAATATGCTGTTCGAGGAATTCGCATACGCTCTTGACATAGACCGAAGCGATGTGGTCGGATACATAGAGAAGCATATCGCATAACATTTCGCAATGCGCAAAACAAAGCAAAAGAAAAAAGCTGTGCATAAGGGGGCTCCCCTTATGCACAGCTTTTTTAGTTCACACTTATAATGCTCTCGCTTAGTTGCCGAAGTTATAGCCTGCGTTGAAGCCTTCCTCAAAAGATTTCTGGAGGTTTCCTGTTGCGAGGTTGTAGATGAGAACAATGATTGCTAAAGCAACACCTATTGAACCGCAGATGATACCGGCGAGAGCCATACCGCCGCCGGGAAGATTCTTCTTCTTTGCGATGATACCTGTTATGATAGCTCCGATACCGAGCGGAATGTTACAGGGATTGCAGCAGCAAAGTACAATAGTAGCGATACCGAGGCAGAGAGACACGATAGAAAGTGCCTTTGAACCCTGCGGCTCGGGTGAATAAGGATTGTATTCGTCCATTTTTCAGTTCCTCCTGAGAAATTATTTACATATATTATATTATCACAGTTTTGTCACTTTGTCAATGAATCATTACATATTTTTTCAAAAGGTGAGATTTTTACTCATATTTTTTATTCGGACCTTTTAGGCTTTGATATTATACGGCAGATGACTGCGCCGGCTCCGAAAATAAGACCGGGGATACCCATACAGCAGCCCGTTGCGAGTGCGGTAACTACCGATAAGATACCGAGTACAACTGATGCGGTCGAAAAAGCCTTTGAGATCTGCTTTTTTGTGGAAGGATCGTGAATGTCCATATCATTTCCTCCTGTGCAGTATATTTTATAAACATATTATCACAGTTTTGGTGGTTTGTCAATGGAGCATTGAGCAATATTCCTCAGCAGAACCGTTTTTGGCGATAGGTCACGCAGCTTTTGTGACAGATCCGGAAATAAAAAATGCTCCGAATATTTCGGAGCATTTTTTGTGACTCAGAATAATACAGGAAGGAATGCCGAGTTTGCTGACATACCCAAAACAATAGGGAGACCAACAAAGAGGCAGCAGGAAAGAAGGATACATACAACAGTTGTAATGATAGCTGCTAAAAGGTACTTCTTACCAACTTCCTTGTTTCCCTTGTTCATCTCAACGATACCGAGAATGATACCGACGATAGGAAAGCAGATTGAAAGGATCATTAAGCCGACATTTACTTTAGGTTCCATAACTTGTTCCTCCTAAGAAATAAAATTTACATATACTATATTATCACATATTTATACCGTTGTCAATACATCATTTCTACAATATTTGTTCAAAAATTGCTGTATATTCGTTATTTCTGTATTTATTGCAAATAGGAGTAATGGTCATAGCTTGTTGAGCTGTCAGATATTATTGCTATTATGTATATGACAACGAGCACTGCCGCTGCAATTAGCGTAAGAACTATCGAAGCGCCTCCGGTAATGACGCCTGCAAGAGCCATACCGTGTCCCTTCTGATTCGTTTTTGACTTCATCTGGAGCACACCTGTGATGATCGCGGCGATAGCAAACGGAAGATTTGCTCCGTATGAGAAGCAGCAGCAGAATACGGTTATCACAGCCGATACTATGCCAAGTATCATCGAGACTATCGCGAGGGGATTTGTCTTTTCGACAGGCTGATATGGCGGCTGTCCGTAGTAATTGCCATTGTTCTGATACTGGTCATACGGGCTGTTCATATAGCCGTAGTTTCCGTTATCCACGTTGTCATACTTAGGGTCATAGTATCCGTTATCCATATATATCCTCCTTTTATTGAAAGGGTTATCAAAACGGTACACCGGAATGATCTGGTGTACCGTTTTTTTGCTATCAGGCGACTGCCGGGGGGATAGGTGCTAATATCGGGAAGAAATTCCGTACAACGTAGAATATCAGCAGTACGATCAGCAATCCGAGCCATACCCACGGATTCCGCGGAACGAGTTTTATCTTTTTGCCGCAGACATCAGCTGCAAGCTCGATATAACCGCCTAACCCGAACAAGCAGAGTATAGGTATCAGCGGATTGTTCCTGAGTGCTGTCAAAGGCTTCAGCTTAAAAAGAGCAGTCACTGCCCGGGTGTTTCCGCAGCCGGGACAATGGTAGCCTGTTATTTCGTGGAACCAGCAGGGACCAAGAAGTGAGCCTACCCACAGCAGCTTTTGTCTCAAAAAATAGACGAGGAGCAAAAGCAGCGGGATACAAGCGAGAACAAGTATCTTCGCCTTTTTATCTTTAGTCATTTATCAACATCGCCTTACTGTTTTATGAGCCGCTGATGAGCGGAGCCACGATAGTGAAAATGAGTGTGCCGAGTCCTATGAGTATACCGATACCGCCTGTGATGATACCGGCAAGAGCCATACCGCCGCCGGGGAGCTTCTTGTTCTTGGCAATAATACCTGTGATCACGCCTGCCGCACCAAAAATAATGCAGGGGATACCCAGAGCGCAGCAGCAGAAAGAGGATACTATGGCAAGGATACCGGTCACAAGAGAAATGATGGCGAGCACCTTGCTGCCCTCCTGAACGGGAGCGCCGGCATTGCTGTAGATAACATCGGGCTGGATAGCGTTCTTAGCAGCATCAGCGGCAGCATTGTCTGTACCGCCGAAGGTCTCGTTGAATGTCTCGGATACCTTCTCGCCGAATGTGCTTGCAGCATCTCCGGCAGCCTCAACAACACCTCCTACAGTGTCAGCCGCCTTATTGATGAAGGAATCGCCTTCGCTGCTTGCAGCCTCAGCTGCATTTTCGGCGGTGTCCTTTGCGAGATCGACAGCCTTTTCGCCGGCAGCCTCAGCAGTCTCAGCTGTGTCCTTTGCAAGGCTTATAGCTTTTTCACCGGCAGCAGCGGAAGCATCGTCCGTGCCCTTTATAACATCTGTGACCTTTTCGCCGAACTCGTTTGCTGCTTCACCGGCAGCGTTCACAACACCTGTAACTGTGTCAGCGACCTTATCACTTACGTTTTCAACTGTATCGCCGAAAGAGCCGACCTTGTCAGTGATCTTATCAGCTAATGTATCTGCACCTGCATCAACGTTTTCAGCCGCAGCCTCAGCAGCGTCCTTGATCTCGTCAACTGCACCGTCAGGAGTTAAGTTCTTCTCGTCCATAGTAGTATCCTCCATAAAAATCAATAATTATAGGTATATAATAGCATATCAGGGAAATAAAGTCAATACTGTTTCCACAATTTTGACATTATCGGGAAAAACAGTCCTCTGAGATTCGGGAGATCTGCGCCTTTTCACTTGACTGTAACGCTTCCGCCGACCCAGTTCTCGAATGCATATTTTTCCAGTGTGAGGTCACCTGCGGCGTTGCGGAACATATCTTCGCGCTGCTCTGTCGGCGGCATATAGTAAATGCCTATCGGATAGACAGTTCCCGGCTTTGCATCAGACGGGACTTTGAAATAGAACGTCGCAATGTCGCCGTCGAGCCCCTTGTCGCCGTCGAATACCTCAGTGAAGAACAGACTTCCGAGGTGGTTGTCGGTGAGCTCCTTTGCAAGCTTGGTCGTCCATATCATACCTACTGAGCCGGTTGAGAATTTTGAAGCGCTGCCGAGCTCATAGTCGATAAATCCCTGTGATTCATCGAGCACGATACATTCGAGCTCTTCACCGTATGTGACGTGGAGACCGCACATACTCCAGTTCTTCTCAGCTCCGCTCACAGAAAGTGTTACACCGACCCTTTCGCCGGGAGCTGCTTCAACGTTCGAGAACGAGAGCTTCGGACCGTCCTTTGCAGCGACGACCTTGCTGTCATAGCCGGTGCCTGCCGGGACATTGTCCGATGCCTTTGAGGTTTCGTCAGACCTGTAAGAGGTCTTGCTTGTGTTATTGCTTCCGCAGGAAGCCGTCACAGCAAGAAGAGCTGCTGCGGCTGCACCTGCGAGTATTCTTTTCAGGTTCATTCTTCCGTCTGCTCCTTCTTTTTTCCGGATACTGCGATATTATCACCGTCAGCGGAAACAGCTATCTCGTCGATGCCTGAGGCGTTTTCGAGTATGAGCTCAGCCACCTTGTCCTCGACGTCCTCGCGGATTACTCTGCGGACATCACGCGCACCGTAGGGCTTGCCGTAGGACTTTTCCGCGATGAGTGCGAGGGCATCATCTGTGTAAGAGAGCGAGATATTCTTCTCGGCGAGCGGCTCCTTCATCTCATCGAGCATAAGAGCGGCAATGCTTGCGAAATCCTTCTTTGTGAGCTGGCTGAAAACGACTATCTCATCAATACGGCTGATGAATTCGGGGCGCAGGAACTCCTTCAGTCCCTTCATAGCCTTATCACGCGATATTTCGTCCTCTGTGCGGTTGAATCCGACGCCGACGCTCTTGTCGGTCGAGCCGGCGTTCGAGGTCATACAGATAATGGTATTTTCAAAGTTTACAGTTCTTCCGTGAGCGTCATCGACCTTGCCCTCATCGAGTATCTGCATAAGGATATTCATAACATCGGGGTGAGCCTTTTCTATCTCATCGAAGAGTATTACCGAATAAGGGCGGCGGCGCACCTTTTCGGTGAGCTGACCTGCCTCGTCATATCCGACATATCCGGGAGGAGAGCCTATCATCCTCGCAACGGAATGCTTTTCCATATACTCTGTCATATCGAGGCGGATAAGCGGATCGGGCGAATCGAAGAGCTCCTCCGCGAGTGATTTTACGAGCTCGGTCTTGCCGACACCTGTTGGACCTACGAATATGAACGAAGCCGGACGGCGGCGCTTGCTGAGCTGGACTCTTGTGCGCTTTATCGCGCGGGTGAGGACTCCTATCGCCTCGTCCTGACCGAGTACACGCTTTTTCAGCGCGTCCTCGAGCTTTGATATTTTCAGGAATTCCGTTTCGGCAATCTTGCTTGCCGGGATACCGGTCCAGAGCTCGACTACCTTTGTGATGTCGCCCTCCTCGACCTGTACGTTCTCTGCCTTTTCGCGGAGCTTTTCAGCGTTATCGCGTGCGTGTATGAGCTTGCTCTTCACCTCGGCGAGAGCCTGATAATCGGGCTCCTGCTGCTCCGAAAGGGTCTTCTCCATTCCCTCGAGCACGCCTATCTCCTTCTGTAGCTTGGCATATTCCGCGATCTCGGGCGAGCGTATATTCGCGTGCGCACAGCCCTCATCGAGAAGGTCGATAGCCTTGTCTGGGAGGAAGCGGTCGGTGATATATCTCTCAGAGAGCACAGCGCAGACTCTTACAAGATAGTCCGAGATGTGGACTCTGTGGAAATTTTCGTAGTATTTCTTTATTCCGAGGAGGACATCGACGGTCTCCTCGATAGTGGGCTCAGGTACAGTGACGGGCTGGAAGCGGCGTTCAAGAGCCGAATCCTTCTCGATGTACTTCCTGTATTCGCCGAATGTCGTAGCGCCGATGACCTGCACCTCGCCGCGCGAAAGAGCAGGCTTGAGGATATTGGCGGCATTCATCGAGCCTTCGGAATCGCCTGCGCCGACGAGATTGTGTACCTCGTCGATAAAGAGTATGATATTGCCTTCGCTCTTGACCTCGTCAACGAGACCCTTCACGCGGCTTTCGAACTGTCCGCGGAACTGAGTTCCTGCGACGAGAGCGGTGAGGTCGAGCAGATAGAGCTTCTTGTCTGCGAGATTGAGGGGGACATTTCCCTCGTTTATCCTCTGGGCGATGCCCTCGGCGATGGCGGTCTTTCCGACGCCGGGCTCACCGATGAGACAGGGGTTGTTCTTGGTGCGGCGCGAGAGTATCTGTATAACCCGCGCAATTTCCTTATCTCTGCCGATTATCCGGTCGAGCTGACCGTCAGCCGCCTTCTGCGAGAGATTGGTGCAATAGCTCCCGAGGAATTTGAGTTCCTTTTTCTTTTCCTTTTTATCGGACTTGTCGTGTGATGAACG
>Ga0247609_10001452_pt1 | contig 28038 bp, 4 predicted proteins | sample 172DNAGHGlowgp2_FD_193487 | JGI IMG/M metagenome (GOLD analysis project Ga0247609, IMG submission 193487) | Sheep rumen microbial communities from Palmerston North, Manawatu-Wanganui, New Zealand - 1728 DNA GHGlow gp2 | ecosystem: Host-associated > Mammals > Digestive system > Stomach > Rumen ... | reverse complement strand
AGCATTAAATAATACTGGAGAAGATTGCAAAGACGTAGTAATGCTTGGAAGAATTCCATTTAAGGGCAACAAGAATGTAGTTACAGGTGAAGATTTAGGAACAACAGCTACAGGCAAAATGATGGGTGCTCTTAAAGAAGATGTACAAAATACAAATACAGTTTCAATTTATTACTCAGAAAATGGAGAAGCTTCTGCAAATATAAACGGAGAAAATAATGGATGGACAGAAAAACCAGAAAGCTTTGAAAATATTAAATCATTCTTAATAGTAGTTAAAGGTGATATGAGAACCGGAACTAAATTAAGATATACATATGAATATGAAATTCCAGAAAATCTTCCATTTGATTCTAAGTTATCAGGAAGTTTTGGAATATTCTATGAAGTAGAAGAAGTAGAAAATAAATCATATGCAGATACAGTAGCATTAGAGACTGAAAAAGGACCAAGATTAGAGGCTTCACTTACTTCTGACATAGATGAAAATACAGAAGTAGCAGAATTTAAGAGAATTCTTTATACAGTAAGAATTAAAAATAGCGGAAGTATAACTGCAGAAAATATTTTAATTAGAGTTCCAAGGCCAACATATGGATTCTTTACAAAGACAGATTATACAAAATATGGAGATTTTGGATATGTAGCTGAAGAGGGTTCAGCTGACAAAGAAATTCAAATTGAAAGACTAGGAGCTGGAGAAGAAACAGCTGTAACATTTATAATAACAGTAGGTGAAAGAATTGCATTAGATTCAGCTGTTGTTACAAAGGCTATAGTAACAAGTTCACTTTCTGCAGCAGAAATTGAGACTAACACAGTAACACATAAGATAAAAGATGCTGCTTTCAAAACAGAAGTTAAAGTAGAGAAATCAACAAATCTAGTTCCCGGCGGATTACAAGTATATACATTAGTGGCATATAACAAATCAAAAGAGGATTTGAAGAATGTAACAATAGACTTTAATGTTACAAAGAATCAAAAAATAACTAAAAAGAGTGCTACAATGATGAATCATTCAGGAGATATTCCTATTGCTGATGACAAATTAGTATATAACGAAGAAGAAGGAATACTAAAAGTAAATTTCGGAGATATGGAAAAAGGTGCATCATGTAAAGTTGATGTAAGCACTATAATGAATCAAGTTGACGAAGGCCACAAAAAATTCGATACATATTTTGATATAAGTGCTGATGGAAAAGCAGCTGAACGTTCAACAATTGTTCCTTCATATATCAAGAGAGGATTTATAAACGGAGAAGATAACTCAGAAGAATACTTATCTGAAGTAAATGAGGAAGAAACATTTAAACTTACAACTATGGTTTCAAACGTTGGTGCAGATATAGCAAGCGACGTAGAAATGCAAATTGAAAAAACAGACAATGTTGAGATAAAAGCTATCAATTCTTCATCAGGAAAGAGTTATAACTATCAAGAAAAAGATGGTAAGTTTGTAACAAGAGTTGAAAAAATTGATCCTGAATCAACAATACTAGTTGATTTAGTACTAAAAACAAAGAACTTATCAGGAAATGAATCATCAACAGCAAAAATTACTAGAACATTAACAGCACCTGATCAAGATAATATATTAATAGGAACAAATGAAGTTCTTGTTAAAAATGATAAGAAAACAACAGCTGAAAAAGAAGCTGAAATACAAGAAAATAACAAAAAGACTACAACAGAAACAACAAATGGAACAAACAATAAGAAAAATACAAATAATACACAACCAGCAAATACGAATACAAATACAAATCCGGCGCCACAACAAGAAACTACACCAGCAAATAACAACACAAATACTAATACACAACCAGCAAGTACAACACCAAAAGCAGCATATAGTATAAGTGGATCTGTTTGGTTAGATGCAAATGAAAATGGTGCTAAAGATAATGATGAGAAGAAATTAAGTAATATTAAAGTGTACTTATATAATTCAAATAATGAGATGGTAAAATCTACTCTTACTTCATCATCAGGTACATATAAATATTCAAATGTAACGGCAGGAAAGTATTATTTAACATATGAAATTGATCAAGATAAATTTGGAATTACAACTTATAAGAGTGAAAATGTAGATCCAAACTCAACATCTAGAGCAATAAAAGTTGATAAAGATTTAGGAGCAGTATCTGAAGAAATTAACCTAGAAAGCGGAAATGCTGACAATATAAACATAGGTTTAGTTGCAAAAGATATATTTGACCTTACAGTTAATAAATACGTCTCAAAAATCAATGTCACAACAAAGAAGGGTACAGAAGAGTACAAATATGACAACAAAGATATTGCAAAAGTCGAAATTCCATCAAGATATGTTAGTGGTGCAAAAGTAGATATCGAATACACAATCATTATTAAGAATGTTGGAGATATCGACGGATATGTAAATAATCTAGTAGATTACTTACCATCAGGAATGACTTTTGATGAAAAAGTAAATCCAAACTGGTATGTAGATAAAGATGGAAATATCTTTGCTAAAGATATTAAGAACCAATTAATTAAAGCAGGTTCAGAATACACATTAAAATTAACATTAAGTAAAAACATGACGGCAGATAATGTCGGAACAATTTCAAACAAGATAGCAATTATAGATACATATAACAACTCACAAGTAGAGGAAAAGACAGATAACAACAAGAGTGTACAAAATACATTAGTATTAATTTCAACAGGTAATACATCAAGTGTAATAATAGTATTTGTAATTGGAGTTATAGTCGGAGCGATAATTGCTCTACAAACAAAACGAATAGATTTAAGCAATATATCATTTAACAAAAATTATAAAAACGATTCAGGAAAAGTCAAAGAAAAGAAAAAGACGAATATTCTGAAGAGGAAATACAAGTAAAGGAGGTGGATATTATGAAGAAAGAAACAAATAAAAGTTTAAAATTTATAGTTATTTACATTTTATCAATACTAATAGTAATAATATCTGCTTCAATATTCTCTGAGAGAATGGTTATGGCTGTCGCAGATACCTCTAAGGTAATTATACAGCATGCTGTTAATGCTTCAGGTGGAGCCATAGCACCACAACATACTGGACATTACGTTCCACATGAAATATATGAAAACTATGCTAGTAGAGGACCATTCCCTTTAACAAATCTTTCATTTAACTTATCATGGGATTTCTTCTGTTCACAACATGGAACACCTTATGGTAGAGATGATTTGGCTATAGCTATAGGAAATGGTAACGAGTATGGTGGAGACATATACAGAAAATACAAAATAACAGGCCATAAGAGCGACCATACTAAACCAGATGGAGACGTGCCAGATCCTGGAACAGTACAATACTATTTAGATAAGAATGGAACTTGGAGAGAGGGTTCATTACACCCTTCTGATTTCACTTATCCTAACTATAAAGATAATGAAGAAGTTCCAGCAGGATTTACACAACAAGTATTTACTAACTGGGTATATGTAAAAGAAGCTTATAATTTCGATTGTGAAAATGGATGTACAGCTTCATCATTTGCTTCAGGATGCAATGACATTAGTCATGGTGGATTTGCATTTACTTTAGCAGTAAAACAATACAAAGGTACAAGAACAATAAACTATAGAGAAGACCCAATTCAGTGGTTAGAATGGAGATGGCTAGGATATGATGCTCCTGCTGCATATGAAGGAATCGTAACAGGATATGATGCTTATCATGAATTTGCAGAAAATATGGCATCAGGTGAAGATCCTTTATATATTGAACCAGATGAGCACGTTGGAACAGAATTAAATGGCACAAGTTATCAAGTTGGACCATTTACTATGTCAGATTATTCAAGATTAGAAGATTTTGGTATAGATGGAGTAAAATATAATAAAGGTGATCCATTAGAAAATATGTCATGTAGTCAAGCATATTATGATTCATTACCTGATTATGAAAAACCAGAATGGACATATATTGGTGGTGGAAGATATCAGATAAGAGCTTTGTCAGACATTAATATTGCAGCTGAAAATTTACAAAGTATGGTATTTAATAACTATCAAGGCGCAGATTATTCTGCAATGTATGGTGGTATCATTAAAGTTGATGCTATACTAACAAATAAAAGTGATGCTACAACATCAGTTACGCTATGTAATTATTTTGGAAGTAACGTAGATGGAAATGAAATACCAGATCCAAAAGAATCTGATGTATACTTCAACATTCCAGGAAATTATATTTCACCAGATACTTACGATGAATTAAAATCATTGAAATTTACATATAGAATAATTCATTCATGTGGTTCTGGAACATATTATAAAGGTGAACAAGATGTTGTAACATTTGAAGAAACAGACTATGAAGAATCAGGATGTAGTTATACAGCTACATGTACATCACAACCTTATGGTGATGATTGTGATATGACACTAGAAGATGAATATTATGAAACAGGACCAGATGGATTAGAAGGTGGTGGCCCATCAATATATCAACCACATAGTCATTATTATGATTGCGATGATCATGATGAAGGTTGTGGTTGTGATGGCCATGAAGAAGAAGATGGAACAGATGAAGAGGGAAATCCAACATATACAACAGTATACTATGATGATTGTAATTGTGGTTGCGAAGGCCACTATTATACAGAATGTGATGCAGAAAATGACTTCACATGTCGTCATGGATATCATCAATGTCGTAGCATAGAGATGGGACTTTCAGGACACTCTGGAGATTACTGTCAAGATGGTAACTGTGTAAGAGGTGATTTATGGTACGAAGATGTTACATTTGAAGTTCCAGTAAATGTGCCACTTATCACTCAAATGGAAATATATAAATATATTTCAAATGTTGAACACGAAGGTGATTTAGGACAAATATTCCCATCAAGAGGAGAAGATAAATATCCACTTTCTGGTAGAACAGCAGAAGAAAGAAGAGAAATGTGGGATACTGAAAAAGAAGCTAATCCAGTTCCAGTTGAAAGAGGAGACTATGTAACATATACAATTGAATTAGTAAATGATTCAAGATTCCCAACAAAAGTAAAAGTAGAAGATATTCTTCCAGATGGAGGAGAAGCTGTTAGAATCGTACCTGTAGGCGGAGAATATGAGACTCTTGTCGAGGGAGATGGTGACGGTGACTTTGAAATGGGCGGTCACGAAGCAACTTATATAAGAATACTTCCAGAATCAACTAATAAATTTGAAGTTGTGGTAAGGCCGAACAAAGATGAAGGAATATATACAAATACAGCTAAGTTTAAGACAATGAACGGTACAGATGAAAAGATGTTATATGAAGAATGGGGCGAAGAAAGTATAAGCGGAGCCCATACTGATGGTAGCATCGTTAACTACTATGAGTTCTTAGATGATAAACGTATGGAAGATTCAGACACATACATCATAAAAGAATATCATGTAGGTATTGACAAATATATCCATGATGTAAGTCATGAAGCACACAATTTAGAAATTGAAGGATTAGAAGATAATACTTTTGGACCTTCAGATGAAAGAACAAGAGAACACGATGCGTTTACAGAAGAACAAAAAGAAGCAAGTCCAGTATATGCTGAATTTGGTGATACAGTAGAGTATCTAATCAAGATCTATAATACTAATAATCAATTAGTAGCAGATGTAAATAGAGAAGAGGATCCATATTATAATCCAGATTGTATCTATGTTGATATAGATGATGAATTACCAAAGAAATTCAGTCATATGGAAATTGAAATAGACAATCAAGATGGAAATAGTCCATCATATACAAATCCGGTTGAAAGCACAAATGGCGGAAAGATTGAGTTTAGAGATGTTAAGGTACCAAAAGACGGAGTAACAACAATAACAATTAGAATGGTAGTTGAAGAACATGAAAAAGCTACAATCGAAAGAAACTATGTAAAATTCGTAAACGAAATACATAATATTAACTACACAGATGAACATATAGATGATGACGAAATGAATGCTGTAAAGAATAACGCAGATGATAAATATGTTGAATCTAAAGAATATTACATTATTGATAACTATAACGTATTTATGGAAAAATTCGTATCTAACTATGATGAGTTAGTAACTCACGAAAACAACGATGCTAACTTCACAGCAGAAGATTACTTGACAGAAGGTGAGGATAATCATCTTAAGGAATCAAGAGAATCTGGAACAAGCCCAGATGGACCAAACGAAGGAGTAACAGAACAACAAAAACCTGCTGGATATAATAGAGCACCACTTACTGATCAAGTAAGAAGTATTACACCAAAAGAAGAATTCAAAGAGAATTATCCACTTGGTGTAGAACAAAGAGAACATATTACATATACAATTAAAATAACAAATGATGCTAAAGAGGTTTCAGCCCCATCACCATCAGGAGTAAAATATGCTACACAAGCTAGACCAGAAGAAATTATTGACATGATGCAAGTTGGTATTACACAAGAAAATGTTACAGCAACTATAGTTGATGCAAGTGGTAACCAAGTAGCAGGAGAAAGAGGAACTGTAGATATTACAATACAAGATAATGGAGAGGTTTCAGAGGATGGAGTAACATATCATCAATACTCATATACAACTCCAGAATATGCTATATTAAATCCTGGTGAATCATTAGTAATTAAAGTTGAATGTGTAATTGATCAAAGTAACTATTACTTACTAAAATTAAGAAATAAAGCATACTTTAAAAACTTGACAAATATCAACCACTATAGTGGTAATGATAGACATGTTCAAAAAGATGATGAATACTCAGAAAATATTGCTAAACAAATAGAAACAAGCGAATATGTCAGAATGAAAGATTTAGTTATAGCTGGTAAAGTATGGCTAGATTACAATAAGGACGGTTTACTAAACGATTCTGGAGTTACAGACGAAATGAAGAAATGGTATAACATTAGTAGCTCAGCACAAAATGGTGAGAAACAAGATATACCAGTTAAACTATATAGAGTCGTAAATGGTGAAGGCGAACTATTAAGAACAACAAAGACAGATGCTAGTGGTTTATTCACATTTGGTAGAGACCAATTATTAAACTACTATACATCAGAATACAATTATGATGGCGCTGCTGGAAACCACAAATATGATGGTGGATTAACATATCAACGTATACCAAAATGTGATCCATCAAGCTATAAAGATCAATATGGTAACTATACAGAATCAGCAAAATATCAAGATTACTATATTGAATATGAATACGACGGTGTAATTTATAAGAGCACAGTTGAATATGCAAATCAAAATAACCTAAATAAAGAAAATGGAGATTTAGCTAACGATAATTATAAGATAGACTCAAATGCATATGAATTTGTAGACGTTAGAGATGAGTTTAATACAAAATATGAATACATTTCATATAATATAGCTTATGATTCAAGTAAAGCTAACCCAGCAACACTTGTATTTGACAAAGAAGGACATACATCAGAACTTATTGAAGATAGCACAAGAGCTATGAAATCTAGATCATTCATTAAAGGAACAGATTTAGAAGAATCTATCGAGAATACAGATCTATTATGGCTATACAAACATCCAGAACCAGGTGATGAATTTATTCCATATACAGAACATTTGAAATACATTAACCTTGGACTAGAGTTAAGAGAAGACGTAGATATAGCCTTAGTAAAAGACGTATACAAAGTTAAAACAACAGTAAATGGTGACGAAATGGAATATTCATATAACCAAGTAGACGGTGTAAACGGAGACATGGAGACAAGCGGATATTTGAATAATTACATTATCAATGAACCATATGGATTAGAGATATACAATGAAGACTATACATATAGGGTTGATCAATATTTTGCACAGGCAGTAAAAGATTATAAGACACAAAATACTGAGTTAAATATTGAGGTAACATATAGATTATCAATTCACAATAGACCAACAAAAGATGACGAAAGAGTTCCAATAGGACAAAGTCGTGATACTAAATTAGATGTAAAAATAAGTGAGATAATGGATTTATATGATGAGAACTTCATGAAATATAACGATAATCCATCAGAAACAGTTACTGTAAGAGTAAATGGACAAAGAGGTGCTGACGGCGAAACACAATTAGAAGATAAAAAATTAAAAATAGCTGAAGCATGGTATTTCGAAGAAAACGGTGATGGTGAGAAATATAGATTAAGTACTAACAGTAATGGTTCAAATGGACAACCAATCTATGAATTAGATCCAGCAGGAACTTACGCAAAGAAGGAATTAACATTATCTAATAGTTCATTATATTCACAAAGAACTGATATTCAAGAACTATCAAACGCTCAAGGATATAATGCATTATATATTACTGGTATGGAAGGGGTATTAATTCCTGAAGGCGGACAACTAGATATTTACGTTAAATATATAGTTGATAAAGATAAACTAGCAGTTGAAAATCAAAACGAAAGATTTGAAGAACATATAAACCCAACAGATACAACATTAACATTCTCAAGTGACGGAGTTCACTACTCATATGCTTGGGAGACCACTGGAGGGGATACAACTAAACATGCTTATCTAGAAAGATCATTAAAATTATTTGAAAGAAATGCAACAGATAATGGTGAGACAGAAAGATTCCTAGAAGGAATTGGACAAGTTAATATGTACTCTGTATGGTATGCAGATGATGAATCAAATGGATACTTTAGAGGACACGAGGCTTCACTTGTAGATAGAGATTCAAATGCGGGTAACATAGCTTTAGGAGATATAGATGCACAATCATTAAATGGTGTACCACAATATTTAAATCCAACAAGTCCAGAAGAAGCAATGACAAGTGTAGACAATATTGACTCTTATGACGATACAGCATATAAGACTGGTATAAGCGTATATGCTGATATACTAGAAGAAACTGAAACTTATACACCTTATCATAGAGGAGGGGGCGGTGAAGGAGAAATTACACCACCACCACCAATTAGAAAGATAAGTGGTAAAGTTTGGGACGATACTAGATCAGAGATGGTCGGAGATAATATTGAAGAATATCAATATGTAGGTAATGGTAAATATAGTGAAAACGACCATGTAATATCTCAAGAAGTAAATGGAGAAACAAGACCAATTCCTAAGATAAATGATAATGTCCCTCTTAACTACCACAATAGTAGCGCAAGAAGCTCAAATAATGAATATATTGATGAGATGACAGATATTCTAGTAAGAAATGCAAAAGTTGAATTAGTAGAGATTGTACCTATCAAAGTAGGAAACGAATATCACTACTATGAAGAAGTAAAAGGTAATCAAATAGCTGATATTATTCAAAACTATAGAACGAATGAAAGAGGCGAGTATGAACTAAGAGGATTTGCACCAGGTAAATATATCGTAAGATATACATATGGTGATACAGTTGATCCTAACATTAGAAACTACACAACAACAATAGGTCAAGTTCAAGAAGACATGGTAGTATTTAATGGTCAAGACTACAAATCTACACAATATAACTCTGTACTAGATTCTATAACAGATCCTGATGAAATAATCTTAGGATTAGAGCAACCAAATGTATCAGATGCAAGGGATGACGAGATTAGAAGACTAGAAGTTATATCATATTCTGAAGTAATGAATAATAGAATAGCTGAAGTACTAAAAGGATCTGCAAATAGAGCACCAGTAAGTGCAACAGAGATGTCACTAGCAGACACATTTAGAAGAAGAATGAGACAAGCGATTGGAAATGGTGGAGATGCATTAAGATATGGTCTATTATCTCCACAAACTCCTGCATTAGAGGGAGAAGAGCTTACAAATATGTATGATGAATTGACAGATAATACATATATGCAAGCAGAAACTGTTGAGTTTACTGTAAGAACAGAAAAATTAACAGATAGTCAAATACCTGCTTATGATGAAAGAAAAGTAATGACAATTGATTACAACAATATAGCAGCATCAGATATAGAACAATACTATAATGATTTCAAAGATATGCTTATTAATCATATAGCAGCAAGAGATTACTCAATTGAAAATGTAGACTTCGGTATAGAGTACAGACCAGAAGCTGAGATTTCATTAGTAAAAGAAGTTAGTGAAGTTAAGATTAAGACAGCATCAAGGGTAGACAAGAGCAATGATGACAACGTACTAATAGACTTAAAATTCTTAACTAGAGAACCTACCGATGGTGATAAAGTTGTTCACTATTTAGACGAGGCTAACTCTAAAGGACTAGAACTATTACAATTTATTTCTAATACATATGCAGAAAACTACATATTAGAGAATTTAATAGTAGCTAATGAAAATAGACAAGGTTTAATCTATATTCAAGTTGATGATGATGTGCTTCAAGGTTCTACAATTGAAATTACATATAGATTCTTTGCAGAAAATGATAGTGAGATAGATAGAATATCTCCACACTTAAATGATATAAGATACAGAAATAATGCGGCTACAAGAGCGTTACAAGATGAATATAATGCAGATGTTACTATGACGGTAATATCTGGAGCGTTAACTGAAGGACCATTAGCATCACCTGATTACAGAGCTTCAGGAACTGGTGCAAACGTAATGAGAAGAGATTTCTATAACATTGATGGAAATAGTTATCCATATAGAAATAGCAGAAAGATGATGGTAGCTACTGCTACTGGATCTCAATTAGACTTTTCTGATGGATACTTTGGTAAGTATTTAGGTGCAGTTTACTACAAGGGAGCAGGACAAGATGAAGTTCCTGATATAGCAGCTACCGGTGGTGATACAGGAAAACTTGTAAACGTAAAAGACGGATACAAAGGATACGATGAAATAGCTCCACTTAAGTTCACAAAGGTTATCGATTATGTCGATACAGGACTTGAATATGTACAAGATACATCAATAACTGATGAATTGTTAAATAGAAACTGGTATAGAGTAACAGAAGATCAATTAAAGGATTATGTGTTTGAAATTAGAGAGCAACACAATAATGGTGTAGCTGATGCTGATTTAAGACTTCTTGATCCGGACGGATTAAGATATAAGCCAGTAGTAACAATTGATGATAGACAACAAGATCCAGTTGACGGAAACTTTGATAATGAAACACCAAAAGTTACAAACTTCAGTTTATCAAGATTCTTGTTACCAGATATTACTATAGAACAAAATCATACAAGAACTGCAGGCGTTCCAAAATATCCAAATTATGAAGATAAATTTGATATGATAAATGGTTCTACAGCTGAGTTCTACATTCCAGTATCAAAAGTTATAGCTTCTGAGACAGATACAGAAGATATGGTATATGAGAACTTATCAGAGGTAATCGAGTTTGTTACATTAACAGGTAGAAGAACTAACTTCGCAGCTACTATAGGTAACGCAAGTATTCAAGATACTGTTAGAAAATACTCAAGTGCTCAAATTAGAGAGCTTGGTACACCTGAGTTCTTCACAGCAGCATTAGAAGCAGATCAAGCTTCAGTTGAGACAATTACATTAACACCACCTACTGGTTTACAGAGATTTAATAAACCATCAATAATCTCACCAGATAACCCAGTACAAACAGGTATTAACTTAACATTAATAGCAGCAGCCGTAGCTATACTTGGAATCGGTGGATCAAAGATTGCAACAACATTATATGCAAAGAGACGTATAAAATAGCAATAAATCAATAAAATAGGGAGATTAATCTCTCCCTATTTTATTCCCTATATGGGAGATACAAAACCTTGCATTTAAGGTTTATAAATACATCTATAGTTTGTTACATAAATATAAATAATAATAAAACTTTTGAAAGCCTATTAATATAAACAAAAATAGTTTAAACAGGTGTGTTAATGATGTGTTTTTATAGGGGAAATAAGAGTTACAGGACTTTTTGTGCACAATTCTCGACCAAAAAAGTCACTTGCCAGACACTCAAAAAACATCATTAAGACAAAAAATTTTTTTAATAACTTATATAATAAGAAAAAAATATTGAAAAAAGTTGAAAAAAAGGCAAAAAATATTGCAAAAACACTTGAAAAAGTTTACATAACGGTATATAATAGAAGTGTATATGGTCTAGAAGTGCGAGTATTTTTATTTGCCTACAAATGTAATGAAAATTTTATATTTTTCATCATTTTAGGTTGAATATGAATATCCGTAAAAGGATTAAGCCAAAAGCATTGAAATATGCTTGTTATACTTGTTTTTTCTATTGACCTTTACAATAAAAGTAGTAAAATAGTACTAAATAATAGTAAAAAGGATACTATGTCAAAAGTTTGTTATTATAGGAGGAATAATGATTATGCACAAAAACAAAATTCTAGAAAAATTGTTAGCTATAATCCTTATATTCACACTAACAGCAGCAAACCCAATAATGGTTACAAAGAGTATGGCAGCCAGCCTAGTAGAAACTCTATTTGGAACCACATCTGATGGCACTGGCCATGAGAATGTTGGATTTGAAGCGTATTTTGGAACCGAAGGTGAAGGAGATACTTCGGTTACTTGTGATGTAAATCAAGAGGATGTGGCAATTGGCATGAACATAGCAGTTTCAAATACAGGTTATTTGAAAGATGCTAAGGTTGAAATTAAAGAAACAGAAGAAGGAAAAGGATTAAACTTCAAATTGAAATCATTTGAAGAACTTCCTGAACATGTTCAAAGCATTGATGACAATGTTGTAATGTTACAACAAATTGATTCTTATGATGGTTCAGTAGTTGTTAATCTACCAATCGAGTACAGAGACGAAAGCTATGTAAACGAGAACAAATTCTCAAACGATGCTTTAGTTAGATTCTCTGGTATTTATATCGATGATAATGGTGATGAAAATCCAGTTTCAAAAGACGTTACTTTAAGAGTTAATTGGAAAGACTCAAGAGAAGTACATGTTGAAACAATGGCAACCAAATACATCGATTATGGTAGAGGAATAATCCTTCAAACATTAGTTAAAGTAAATAATGAGACTGAAGGAAATACATTACCAGTCGAAGAAACAAATATCAGATTAAACGCTCCAGTTGTTGAAGGAATGACTCCTTCAAATGTAGCTGTGGTTGCAAACACAACTCAAGGAACAAATGGAGAGTTAGCAGGATATGTTTCATTTGGTGATGATAATTGGAACTATAACCAAGAAGAGAATTTATTAACAATCAACGTTAAGAACGAAAAACAAACAGTTGAAGTTAATGAATTCGCTAATGAGTATTTGAAAGAAGAAAATGCAGAAGTTGTAGAAGAAGAGAGATATTACAACGTTCCTGGATCTGATGAATACTTAATCACTTATACATATGATAATGTTACTATATCTAATGAAGAATTATCATTAGTATCAAACATAGATGTTAGTATGGAAACATTTAGCGGTGTAGAAAGTGATGGATATACAAATATAGTAACAAATAACAACCAGTATGAATATGTTTTAAACGGATCAACTGGCGATTTAGTATCATTAAATTTAGATAATGAAACAGAAAGTGTTTCTAAAGCTTATGCTTATAACAATTACAACAACGATGGAAAATATGAAGTTGAATTAAATACAAAATCAATCGTTAACATTTCATATAAAGACATAATTAATAAGTTAAATTTAGAAGACTTAGAAAGTTCATATATAGATAAAGAAGGAAATGAGATAGTAACTTCTGATGTTTATTATAAAGAAGTTTCTATTTCAAGAGATAACTTCAATGAAATCCTTGGAGAAGAAGGAGAAATCTTAATCAATAAATTAGATGGAACAACAATTGCTTCTATTAATAAGGAATCAGTTGCAGATGAAAACGGAATAATAGTTGTTCCAATTAATGAAAGAATAGATAGACTTTCATATGAAATATCTAAACCAATAGCTGAAGGAAACTTAGTTATTGGAACTAAAAAAGCAATGTCTAATGCAAGTATAGATAAAGCTACATTAGTAAATGTATCAAATATTAGAGAAAAACAAATACTAAGAGCTGATTACTCTTATGTAGATTCAAGAGTTGATGTAGAAACAAGTAACGTTTCTATAAAGATGGATGATACATCATCAAAAATAAATGTAGTATTAGATAGAGATTCATTATCAACACTTGCAGTTAATAATGATGTTCAATTAAGAATAGAATTAAACAACGCAGTAGATACATCAGATGTATTTGGACATTCAGTATTTGAAATAGTTCTTCCAGAAGATATCGAATCAGCAGAAGTTACTTCTTCAGGATTAATCAATGAAGAAGGATTAACAATCGAATCAGTAGAACAAGATGGAAGAGTAATAAGAGTAACATTAGGCGGTGTTCAAGAGGGAATTAACTCAGGAATACTTACAAATGGTACTAATATAGTATTAACATTAAACTTAAAAGCTAACTTATTTACACCAGCTAAAGCTGATGCAATTAAAGTTCATTATTTAAATGATAATGCAACAGCATACGCTGATGATGGAAATGAAGAAGTTGCATTTAATTACTCTGCTCCTACAGGAGTTGTAGCAGTTAACACAATTTCTAATTATGATGCTGTTGGATCAGTAACTACTTCAGTAAGACAAGGAACACAAGAAGACTTTATAGATACATTTGCTGAAGCTAAAGTTGCAACAACAGAAATTATAGTAATGAACAACAATCATAACACAGTTTCAAAAGTTTCTATCTTAGGTAGAATTCCATTTGAAGGTGTTAAAGATATTCAAACAGGTGAAGACCTAAATACAACAGTAGACACACACATGGTTGCACCAATTGTTTCAGATGAAAGAAATAGTGCAGCATTTGATGTATATTATTCAGCTAATGGTGAAGCTACAGCTGATATTACAGATTCAAACAATGGATGGGAAATGAACCCAGAAACACTTGAAAATGTAAAATCATACTTAATAGTTCCACAAGATTCTGAATATGAGATGCAAGAAAATGAAATCTTAAGATTTACATATCAATATCAAATACCAGAAAACTTATCACACAATGAAAACATATTTGGTACATTCTTAGCATCATATACAAATAATTCTGATGTAGCTGTTACAGAAGAGCAATCAGCTCCAGACCTTGTTGGTTTAACAACAGGTGAAGGACCTGACGTAGCATTAAACTTAACAGCAGATAGAACATCAGCAAAAGAATATGAAGAAATAGAATTTAACGTAACTGCTTCAAACGTTGGAAAAGAAAGAGCAGAAGATATAGTTGTTAACTTCCCAGTTCCTGAATTTGCAGAATTCGTTGATGCAAATACAGAGGACGAAGCAGTTGAAGTAACATACGAAAACGGAGTTGTTAAAGCAACTACACCAGCTCTAGAAAGAGAAGAAGGAATTAGCTTTAAAGTATTTGTTAAAGCAACAAGAAGAACAGGAATTATTGATGAGACAGATCCAAGTTCTGCATCATCATATACAATAAAAGCTAAAGCTACTTTAACAGCTAGAGATATAGATAAAGAAGTTGTAGCTGAAGTTGAACCTATCACTGTAACAGGAGCAGAATTCCAAATCACACTTGCTACTAAAGCAGATGACGATTTAGATTATGATGTTCTAAAAGAAGGTGAAGAATTAAGCTACAGAGTATGCTTAAGAAACTTAACAAATAAAACAATTAATAATATTAAGATAACAACAGTACTTCCAGAAGAATTCGAATTTGTAAGTGCTACAGTTATCGAATACCCAGATGAAATATTCCCAGTAGAGAATGCTTCATATGGATCATTTGATGCAGCTTCTAGAGTAGTAACTTGGGACGTAGGAACATATGAAGGAGAACAACAAGAAAACTACGTATTAAACTTAAAAGTTGCTAAATTAGATAGCTCAATAACAAAGGAAAATGTTGGATTAAAAGTTTCAGTTTCTGGTGAAGGAACAGGAACATATGAATCTAACCACATAGATTATGTTGTTGGTAGACCAGCAATCGTAATTTCACAAACAACTGATAGAACAGATACATATGTAAAAGAAGGAGAAACAATTAAGTATATCTTCTCTGTTAAGAACGAAGGTGGAGCTCAAGCAGACGCAGTTAAGATTACAGACTCTATCCCAGATGGATTAACAGTTAAAAAATTATCATATGTAATAAATGGTATAGTTGGAAATAAGAAGATTTCTAAGAAAGACCAAGCAATTGTAACTTCAAGTATTGAAGCAGGAAATGAACTTGTTATTACAGTTGAAGCTGTAGCATCAAGCTTACAAGGTGCTCAAGAAAAAACAGTTACAAACTTTGCAACAGCTGACTATGCTTTAACAGGTGAGTTTGTTGCTGGAGAAGCAAGAACAGTTGAAGCTCAAAGATCAAATGATATTACACATATCATTGAAGCTAATGAGAAGAATATTGTTCAAGGTGAATTAGAATCATCTTACACATCAACATACAACGGAACAACAAATACAAACTCAAATATTGAGAAAACTTATAAAGTAGAAGGTTCAGCTTGGGAAGACGTTAACAAAGATGGTATCAGATCTATTGATGAACCAGTACTATCAGGAATCCAAGTAAGATTAGTTGATAGTGAATCTGGTGTAATTAAGAATTCAATTACAACTGATTCAAGCGGTAACTATTCATTCCCAGCAGTATCAAATGGAAGCTACTTAGTATTATTCGATTATGATACAGTAAAATACACAGTTACTACTTATAAGAAAGATGGCGTAGGAGCAAATGTTAACTCAGACGTTGTTACAACAAAGATTGAACAAGATGGTAAAACAAGAAATGCTGCTATCACAGATATAATTCAAGTATCAAATGGTAGTGTTTCAGGAGTAGATATAGGTTTAGTACTAGCAGATAAATTCGACTTAGAATTAGATACATCAATAACAAAAGTTATGGTTCAAACAGCAAAAGGTACAGAAAATAAATCTTATGACAATATTAAATTAGCTAAGACAGAAATTGCAGCTAAATATGTTTCAGGTTCACAAGTAATTGTTGAATACGAAATCACAGTTGCTAACAAAGGTGATGTAAAAGGTAGTGCTAAGAAGATAGTTGACTACGTTCCAAACGGAATGGAATTATCTTCAGTAGATACAAATAACATCTGGTACACAGGTTCAGATGGAAATGTATATACAACAGCACTTGCTGATACAGTACTTGCCCCAGGAGAAGCTAAGACAATTAAATTAGTACTAACTAAACGAATGACAACAGAAAATACTGGTATCGTTAATAACCAAGTTGAGATCGCAGATGACTATAACATTTATGGTATATCAGATTGCAACTCAACACCATTCAATAAGGCTCAAGGTGAAAACGATATGAGTCATGCTGATATAGCAATATTAATTAAGACAGGTGAGTCACTAATTTATGTTTCTGTAATTATTACAACGATAATTCTCGGAAGCATAGCGGTGTTTGTAGCATACACCCAAATTGTATTAAGAAAAAGAAAGGCAGGTGTTTAATATGATAAAGAATATGAATGAATCAACTAAAAAAATAATCGCATATATTATCACAGCATTATTAATTATATTAAGCACTCTTGCCATAATAGAAGCTACAGTTGAAGCTAATACATACACATATGTTGGCGAAGACGGAAAAGTTCATGGTGTTACAATAATTCACTCTGAGCACTTACATAACTACAATCATGAAGGTGATTATTTACCAGCTGAACACTTATATAATTACTACGACGTTTACTGCTGCCAAAGAGGTACAGCATTAAAGAGTCTATCAGCTGCAGGTATCTTACATGGTTCAAGTGGAGATACAATAAGTAGCGAAAAAGGAACACTTGCATATTTACTTCCAAAGGATAAAGGAATGACAATTTTACATCAAAGCACAGAACATCCTTCAGATATATATGTAAGTAACACAATAGGATATTATAAATTAGAGTTCGAAAGAGAATGTACTCCAAAAGAAGCATACATCTTATCTGAAATGATTAAAACAGATGGTATGGGATACTTCAACTATGTACAAATAGCTTGGTGGACAACACCAGCTGGACATACAGGTGGAGATGCAGGAAAGAACGCATTCACATATGAAGCAGAAGCTTTCGAAGCATATATCTTAGAAGTTGCTGGTGTATCTTCTACATCAGAACTAAAATACAAAACAGCAAAATTCTTTGATGATGAAGCTGGAGTAGATAGAGAGTATGAACATGCTTTCGATTTCGAATATAAACCAGAATGGGTTTTAGAAGGCGAATATGCTACACCAACAGTTAGATGGGATAGCTCATCAGAGAAATATATAGTTGGACCATTTGCTATTGATTATATAGGTTCAACAGTTGAATACAAAAATGCCGATGGATCAGCATATGATCCAGGATCAATGGATACAGAGGATGATCCAATCGAACTTCCAGAAGGTGTTACAGCTGAATATACAACTGAACAACAATTTGGAGATAGAGAACCAGTTGAATTCGCTGGTATTAGAGATATGAAAATCTTTACAGATGTTGGCGAATTAGAATTTGGTACAGATTGGGAATTCGTATGGGTTGATGGTGAAAGATCAGAACATACTGATTCAAAATATCCTCTAGGAAATGAAAAATTCTATATTAGATTAGTAGATAAAGAAAACCTAACAAAGATTACTAACATCAAAACATACTTTAGATATATGAATGCTGCTGGTATCTTTGATAGATTAAAAGGTTACTATTTCGATTGTACTTGGGAACAAAGATCTAAGAAAATCGATGATGAAAATAGTGAATACTATCTAAAACTTGTAACTGTTACACCACAAAATTCTCAAAATATGGCTTTAGGTTTAAGTGCAGCTAGATGGTACGAATACATGGAACTTGATAGACAATTTGATATTAGAAGTGGAAAAGTAAGAATTACAAAATTAGTTGTTGATGGCGATGATGAGCCAATCAATGATATTGATAAATACTTTATCATGAAATTAAATGTTAGTGGAGCAGATAACTCTGACGGACCAGAATACATTAAAGTAAAAGCTAACAGCGTAGCTACATCAAAAGTATATTATTGGATGGCTTCTAATGGAACTCCAACATATACAATTGAAGAGTTACCAGATGATGAGTATAAACTAGTATCTATAGAGCCAGCTAGTGGTTCATTAGATGAAAACAAACCAATTAACGTTATAGTTAAGAATAGAAAAGAATCTACAGGTAGAATCGAAATCGTTAAGAAAATAGAACCAACTACTGTAGGTGGTGTACCATCAAATCTTGATGGAAAGACATTTGAATTCCCAGTTAAGATTACAGGTACATTTAAATATGAAGGACAAACATATAAAAACCAAACTTGTACAGTAATAGCAACAGTTACTATTTCTGGAGGAGAGGGAAGATGGACTTCAGGAGATATCAAATGGTATGGAGATAACGCTCCAACATATGTTATCGAAGAAAATTCAAATGAAGATGCAGATCTTGTATCTATAATCCCAAGTTCAGGAACAGTAATGGCTGATACAGTTTCTACTGTAACTGCTACAAACAAACAAAAAACAGAAAAAGCAAGAATTCATGTTATTAAAACTCTAGAAAATGCAGACAAATACGACGAAGAAGAAATTATGAATCTACACTTTAACTTCAAGATTAAAGTTGATGGATATAAAGAAATCTACGCTGTAACAAATGCAAAAATAGAGAATAACACATATATTTGGGAATACACAACAGGATATTTTGTATGGCAAAAAGGACATAACCCAAATTATACAATTACTGAGGTTGATAACCCAGAAGGAACAGAATTTGTTAATGCATCAAATGAAAATGGAACAGGAGCTGTTTCAGGATCAACAATTTCTGGTACATTAACTCAAGATTCAGACTTCATGATTGATAATAACATTGTTAACAAGATTTCTCGTGATCATCACGGAAAGATTAAACTAGTTAAGACAATCGAAGATGCTGAAAGATTAAAAGATAAAGATTATAAGTTCTGCGTTGCTGTAACAGGTACATTTGATTATAAAGGAACAACATATAAAAATGCTACAATTCAATTACATACAGATGGAACTGCTACTATAATCAATCCAGAACAACCAGATTATAACAATCTAATTGTAATTCATATAGGTACAACTGATTTATCAAATACATGGGAGTCTGATGACTTTACATGGTATGGAAATACAGCTGCTCCTACATTTACAATAGCAGAAGATGTTATAGGTGAAGATGTTGCTTCATCAGTAGAACCATCTTCAGGAACATTAAAAGCTGCTCCAGCTGATGATGGATTAATCACAGTTCAAGCATACAACAAGGATAATTTCAAAGAGCCAGAAGCTGGATACATTCACATTATTAAAACATTAGAGAATGCTGATAAAGTAACTGAAGAATATGTTAAATCTTTAGTATTCGAATTTAGAATTGAAGTTGAAGGTTATGAACCATACAATGTTCAATTACAACCAGAAAAGAGAGGAAACTCTTATGTATGGGAGTACAAATCAGATAAATTCGAATGGGAGAAAGGTAAACCAGCTCCTCATTACTCAATAGAAGAAATTAACGTTCCAGAGGGAACAGAATTCGTTTCTGCTAACGGTGGAACAAGCACAAAGGTTGAAGGAGAATTAAAACCAAATGGTGATTCAGAAGCTGTTATTTATACAGATAACGAATTCATCAACAAAGCAACAGAAAAAGAAGGAAACCTAGAGATAATCAAGGAAGTTCAAGATGATTGTCTACAAGGAAAAGAATTTAAATTCAAAGTTTCTATAAAAGGAACTTTCGAATATAAAGGTGTTCAATATAAAGATCAAGAATACACAGAAGAAGTTACTGTAGCCGGTGGAAGCAGTACAACAATCGGACCAGTTAAATGGTGCGGTGATTCAGCTCCTACATATACTGTAGAAGAGTTAGAATCTGATATTGCAGAACTAGTTTCAGTACAAGGTGGTTCTGGAACACTAAAAGAAGGATCAGTATGCAAAGCAATCTTTACAAACAAAGTTAAAGAAATCGGCGGATACTTATCAATCACAAAGAAAATTGACGGAAACGTTCAAACAGACGATACATTCAAATTTGAAGTAAAAATCGGTGATAAAGCTCCATACTATGTATCAATCAAAGCTAACGAGACATACACATCAGATTACATTAAATGGCCTATCACAGATCCAGCTCCAGAATATAGCGTAACAGAGGTTGAGTTACCAGAAGGTGCTACTCTAGTTAGAATAGACGGAGGAAATGGAACATTACTAGCAAATGAGACTGTAAAAGTTGTTGCATACAACAAATATGAAGAACATAGCGGAAGTTTCTCAGTTAAGAAAGAGATTATAGCTGATGAAAAATTACTAGACGGAATTGAACTTCCAACATTCACAATGAAAGCTACAATTTCAGGAACTTTCGAATTAAATGGAGAAAGTGTAGTAGACTCAACAAGAGTACTTGAATTCTCACTTTCAAAAGACCAAGTATTTACATCACCAACTATTAAATGGTGGGGAGGAAATGCTCCTTCTGTAACTGTAGTTGAAACTAACGTTCCAACTGGTTGGGAATGTATAAATATTTCTAACAACGGTTCATCTTTGTCAGACAATGTTGCTATACAAATCGTTGTAACAAACAGATTAAAAACACAAACAATTATAGACTTAACTATGAAATTAGCAGGTAATGTTTGGGTAGATGTTCCTCAAGGTTCTGGAAAGAACACACCAGACTCTGTACCAGATGGTATTATGCAAGATAATGAAAAGAGAGTACAAGGTGTTCTAGTATATGTATACGATGGACAAGGAAATCTAGCTCAACTATATGATGATGGATTAGCAGTAAGTCAAACAACATTACCAGTTAAGACAGATGCTAACGGATATTGGGAAGTTCCAAGTATCAAAGTTCAAAAACTATCAGGATATGATGTTGAATTCGTATATGATGGTCAAACATATGAACCAACAAAATTCTTAGCTACATCAAATGGTAATGCAGAAGCATACAGAAGTGCTTCAACAGCAGAAAGAGATAGATGGGAAAGAGATTCTAAAGCTGTAGATTATGACAGAGCAGATGTAAACGGAAGAATCGGAACAATCTATGGTGATACAGATATTTCTGGAACAGGATTAACTCTTGGTAAAGTTGATGGTAATAGTGGTGAGCAATCATTAACATACCATGCAACAAATATTGGACAAAATTCAGACGCAGGAATTACAAACTCTAAGAGAATTATTTCTAAGTTAGTAACAACTAACGAAGATGGAACAGCTTTAGATTTATTCAAAGCTAAAGCAAGAACTTCAAGCGGTGGATTAACATATCCATTCGATAAACAAGTTCACTTAGAGAGCGTTGATACATATATAAGCGAACTTGGATTAGTTCAAGCTTATAAATACTCTGCAACTTATAACTATATGTTAAATGTTAACTTAGGTTTAGTTGAAAGAGAAGCAGCAGATACAGGTATAACAAAAGACTTGAATTCTGCTAAGGTAATTGTTAATAACAGATTAATGAACTATAAGTTTAATAGACTAGATTCTTATGGTAAAGACCTAATCTCTAGACAATTAGCTGCTGATACACAAGATATCTCATATCAATTAGGATTCTATCAAACAGACTACTACTATAGAGCAGAGCTTTATCAACAAGATAGAGATGTTTATACAAACTTAGAAACATTCTATAACACATTATCTACAAATCCAGAATCTACAGAACTAGAAGTATACTTAAATTATAAGATTTCATTATATAATGAATCACCTTCTATGATAGTAGAATACAAACAAATCGTTGATTACTTTGATGCAACATTCGAAGCTCCTGTTGATACAGAAGTTAGAAAATATGTAAAAACTGTAGACGGAAAAGATCAAGAAGGTACAGTAGTAGTTGCTACTCCATCTTCAATGAACGTAAACGGATCTACATCACCAGTTACATGGGAAGTTGTTGAAAAAGGAATCAAAGGTTCAGACGGAATAACATATAACAAGATGGTTGCTAACTTTGATGGATTAAAATTACAAAGCGGTGAATACGCTGACATAATGGTAACATTCAAAGTACATAAAGATAACTACAATGGAAACCAAAATGCAGTTCCACTTGGAGATAAATCAAATGTTGTTGAAGTTGCAAAATATACAACATACAATGCTGATGGAACATTAGCTGGTAAAGTTGATAGAGATTCTGCAGCAGACAATGCTAATATATTAAGCTACAACAACAGAGCTTGGTACGAAGATGATACAGATCAAGCACCAGTATTAAAATTAACATTATTAAATGAGAGAAGAACAGTAAGTGGTAAAGCTTTCGAAGATAATGCTGATGATGGTGAAGTTGGTGTATATGACGACGGAGCTGAAGCTCTAATCGGTGGATTAACTACAGAATTAGTTGAAAAAGTTAAACTTAAAGGTGATAGCAACTATGTAGAATATGATTACTTATGGCCTACAAACATCCCAATGGATCAATTAGGTGGTAAGACAATCGAATATGTTTCAGGATTTGATAGTACAACTGAAACATCAAGAGAAAATGTTACTGACGGATTAAGCGTTGGTGAATATGAATTCACAGGTGTACCTACTGGAAACTATGTTGTTAGATTCTTATATGGAAATGACAAACTAGAATTAAGAGATACATATGCAAATACATCTGATCCAGTTGCTTTAAAAGCCGACGGAACACAATTCTCAGATAACGAAAACATATTAACAGCTAACTATAAACATGATAATGAAGGATATACAGCAGCCGTATATAACGGACAAGATTATAAATCTACAGTATATCAAAAAGGATTCGTAGCTGGAGATGCAGCTATGTTAACAAACGAATGGCATGACTTAAATAATGAAAGCTTAGTTGCAGCAAAAGTTAACGATGCTAGAGATAATGAAGCTCAAAGATTAAATGTTATCGCTGAATCAGAAACAATTATTAATGCTAACGATTCAATAATGCATACAGCAAATGATTCAACTATTACTCATACAGATCTATATAGAAAATATGGAATGTATTCAGATACAGCAAAACTTAATATGACATTATTAGGAAATGCAGTAGGTGCTGAAGAAGTTACAGGAACTATATTAGAAGGACAATCAGTAGTTGTTGAAGAAGTTGCAAAACAATATGATGTTAAGGGAATTGACTTAGGACTTGTTGAAAGACCTGAGAACAGAATTACTCTTGATAAACAAATAAGTGAAATCAAGATAACAACTAACAATGAGCAAGTAATATTCGATGCAATATACAATATCGAATATAAGAAAGCTGGATTATTAACAAACTTATCTGATAAGACAGTTGTTGGTAGAGCAGCAAACGGAGATGTTATTTATGCAGAAATTACATTAAATCCTGCATCTAAGATGACAGAAGTAATGCAAGCATTAAATAAATCTGAGAACAAATTAACAAATGCAGATACAACAGGATTACAAAACTTTAGATTTATAAACGTTGATAGTGAGATTTTACAAGGTACAAATATTGATGTTGAATACTTATTCACAGCTATAAACCTTGGTGAAACTGACTACACATCAGAAACATTAGCTAACATGAAAGAAACAGCTAAAGCAAATAATACAACAGTAAAAGAAGAAATTAGAAAACTAGCTGACCAAGCTAGAGAAGAAGCTTCTATTGCTGCAGGACCAGATAGTGTTGTAAGAGTTGGATCTTATGTAGGTTCATACTACTATACTGGAAATGTATTAAATGATAAAGTTGTAACAACAGAGATTCGTCAATTAGTTGACTATGTTGATAATGATTATGTATTTACAGAAAATATGAACATAGATCCAAATCATAGCTGGAGAGTTGCAGCTCTTAACGAGCTAACAGGAAACGGCTTTGAAGATCAAAGATTAATTGACTTATCAGTTATCCCAGAATATGAATCAGTAGACCCTCATGGTATGACATTCTACGCAGAATTAAAACACAACGTTGTTCTTTCTGTAGATGATAAAGAAGATAAACTAAGCGGTACAAACAAAGACTTCGAAGTAGAATTAGTACCATATGAAGATATTGATAATCCAGGATACATGGCACAAATCAAGTTAACAGCTTCAAAACATGTTTCTGCTGAAGACGATGCTAATAACTTATCATTCGATAACTTAGCTGAAATCGTTAAATTAGAAAATACAGTTGGTAGAAGAGATATGGCTACATTAAGTGGTAACGCAAATCCAAAGTTCGGTGAATTCGTAGTTTCACTAGCTGAAAGAGATCAAAGTGCTACTGAGCTTATAACATTCACACCTCCAACAGGTATTGATGCTAAAACACCTCTAACAATGCAAGTATTAATCATCGTATTAATCTCACTTGTAATCTTAACAGCTGGTGTTGTAGTAATAAAGAAATTTGTATTAAAATAATACATAAATAGAAAATAAGTCACTTCTTAGGAAGTGGCTTATTTTTTGTTTTAAAAACAAAAAAATGTAATATTTAATTGAAATAATGGTATTGTCTTTTTAAGAAAAGTGTAATAAAATGACTTTAAATTATCACAAGGTTAAAAATCTTTTTGTTTTTAAACAAAAAGGAAGGGTGGTTAAGGATGTTTCAAAACGTTGAAGAAAAAGACATAAACATTAATAATAATGATGAAGAAGAAATCGTTAAAGATTCAAATAAAATCGTTTTAATTCTTAAAGAATTGTTTTCTATTCAAAATATTATTATCTATATAATTACTCTTCTTGTTTCAATGCAAGGACTTAAAAACACAGTAGCACCATTTGGTCTTGCTATGGTCGCAGCCTGCATAGGAGAAAATATTCCTATAGTGGGTGTATTTATTATGGCTATTATTGGTACTTGGATAAGATTTGGATTCGGAATGACAGCTAAAATGGTACTAATGCTAGTTATATTTTTTGCGCTAATTTTGCTTTTCAAAGGAAAAGTTGCAATAGAGGAAAGAAACGAGTTATTTAAAACAGGTGGTAAATTATTTGCATCATATTTCATAATAGTGCTTATTAGAAAAGTGTTTGGATCATACTCAATGTATGAGTTTTTGATGGGAACAACTTCTGCAGCATTAATATATGTTTTCTATAAAATATTCGTAAATGGATTAAGCTTTATTAAAAATATAGGTTATAAAACAGCATTTACATCTGAAGAATTAATAGCAGGATGTGTTTTAATAGCTATTTCACTTATTACAATCAATTCATTTAGCATTCTTTCTATTAATATTTCAATTGTGGCAATGTTTTTCTTATGTCTAGTTATGGGATGGTACAATGGATTTATTGTAGGATTTATTAATGGTATTGCTATGGCAATGGCGATTACTTTAATTAGTCCATACTATTTTTCATTAATTTTGGTATATGGAATTGTAGGATTAATAGGAGCCGCTCTTAAAAAGGTAGGTAGATTTGGTGTAATTGCTATGGTTGTATTAGGAGGTTTATTTGTTTTACCAGTATTTAAGTCTCCAGAAGCTGCATTATGGTTCAAACACCTTTTAATAGCAATGGTTGGACTTATAATAGTCCCTAAAACGCCTATAATCGATATAGAGAGCTTTTTTGATAAAGATAGATTAATATCAACTACAGGTGATAATAGACTTCCTGGTGACCTTCCTAATGAGAAAGAAGATGGTCCTACAAGGTTGAAAAACGTTTCTGATATGTTTAATGAACTTTTAAACAGACCAACTAAAGAAGATATGATGGATTTTGAAACTTTAGTTCAAGATATTTTAGATTCGATTGAAGATGTTAGAGAAAACATATTCTATGATGAAGTATCAAACGAATCAAATGAAATTGTAAGGGATATTGCAAAGAAACTAACAGAAAATGACATTATGGTGGATAAAGATCTAGAAGAGATATTTAATAATCATAATAATTTTATTGTTTCTAAAGATAATAAGACAAAAGAAGACTTACAAGAAATAGTTAAGATTTCTAATAGAACATATAAAGACTATAAATTTAAAAAGTTAAAAGAAGAGTCAGCTAAAGAAAAGCAAGAAAAAATTGAAAAAACAGTTGTTGAAGATGATGATGAGATACAAAAAACTGCTATAGAGTTCGAGATTATTGAAGCATTAAAAGAAGAAGGCTATAAAGTTAAAAATGTTAAGATAAGACATGGCGATAATAGGGATATTATCGAAATTGAATATGCATTAAATGATTTAAGAGCAAAAGATGAACAAAATTTAAAAAATATTGAAGAAATTGTCTCAAAAAAACTTAACAATAATGTTACATTTATAAAAGAAAGAAAAGATGATGATAGAAGACAATATTTTCAATACTATTCTAACGATGATAAATATGCTCTAAAAGTCGGATTCTCAAAGCTTATAAAAGACGGAGAGACATCTTCGTCTGAGTGTAATTTGCAAACAAGACTTGCAGATGGTAAATATATTTTTGCTATAGTAGATGGTATTGGTGATAGTGAAAAGGTAAAAGATTATAGTAAAATTACTCTAAGAGTTATAAAACAGATATTTATCAATGGATACGAAGGGGAAGAGACTATTAATCTTTTGAAATCTAAGTTAGATGTTCTTAAGAAGTCAGAGATTTTAGCTTATATTAACATATTAATCTTAGATTTATTTGAAGGAAAACTAGTAAATATTAAAAGCCCAAATAACTATCTATACATTAAAAATAATAAAAAGATTAGAAGAATCACCAAGGATGAAGAATCTGAGGAGATTGAGATTATTAATTTAGATATAGCTGAAAATGATATTATAGTGATGTTTAGTAATGGAATGAAAGTTTCAGAAAAGGAAGATAGAATTTTAGGACTTGTAAAAGAGATAAAATCAAGCGAAAATGCCCAGAATATGAGCGATTCTATTGCTAATAAGGAAAAAGAATATAATAATGGAAAAATATCAGAAGATGTATCAATAATTGTTAATAAAATAGTGAAAAAATAATAAAAAATGATAAAAAAGCAATAATTTTATTGCTTTTTTAT
>Ga0247609_10001451_pt1 | contig 28058 bp, 18 predicted proteins | sample 172DNAGHGlowgp2_FD_193487 | JGI IMG/M metagenome (GOLD analysis project Ga0247609, IMG submission 193487) | Sheep rumen microbial communities from Palmerston North, Manawatu-Wanganui, New Zealand - 1728 DNA GHGlow gp2 | ecosystem: Host-associated > Mammals > Digestive system > Stomach > Rumen ... | reverse complement strand
TGCTGAATTGATAGACTTAAGTTTTACAAAAACAAAACTTAAAAAAACATTGTAGTCAATGTACAGAACAAAAACTAACGTCTTCGTTCATAGAACCTTACTTGTTCTATTCTTTCCTTCCCTATTCTGTCAAAGATCTGGATTTGTGCCGCAACGGACTGTTGCGACGGTGAGAAGTAATATATACCCTTATTCAAAAACTGTCAAGTGTTTAATAACGATTTTTTAAATATTTTTTTAGCACTGGATCAGCAGGAAAATATGCGCGTAGTGGAAACTGTCTGCCGGGTACTGCTGAGCAATTTTTATTGTAAAAAATCCTGCGGGTTGCAGAGCAACTCCTCGGATTTTTGCTTTGGCATGCGCCAAAAATTTTCAGGTGTACCCGGCAGCTGGCTGCCACTACGCGCATATTTTCGAGCAGGGTCAGGTTGTAAAAGATTAAAAAATAAATATACCCTTACTGTTTTTGCAAGGGTATATATTGCGGCTCACTAATATAAAAAAATCAAAAGTTTTAAATAAAATTTTCTATTTCTTTTAAAGGGAAACTATTCTATAATATGGTTAAAGGATTTACAAAAATATGGAAAATAAAGAATTGATTGAAGCCGGAAAGGCTGTTTTGGGGATTGAATTTGGGTCGACACGTATTAAGGCTGTGTTGATTAATGAAAAATATGAACCTATTGCGGGTGGGTCTTTTACTTGGGAAAACTCGCTGGAAAATGGAATCTGGACTTATCCACTGGAGCAGATTCATAAGGGCCTGCAGGATTGTTACGCAGACTTGAAAAAAGATGTTCAGGAAAAATATGGGGTTACACTCAAGAAATTCCGAGCAGGTGGTATTTCTGCAATGATGCACGGATACCTTGCTTTTGATAAGGATGAAAAACTTCTTGTTCCATTCAGAACATGGAGAAATACTATTACAGGAGAAGCTTCTCTCAAGCTTTCTGAACTTTTTAATTTTCCTGTTCCGGAGCGCTGGTCTATTTCTCACTTTTATCAGGCTATATTAAAGAAAGAAGCCCACGTTGCACAGATTAAAAATGTATATACTCTTGCAGCTTACATTCATTACATGCTTACCGATCAGAAAGTTATTGGCGTTGGTGATGCCAGCGGTATGTTCCCTGTAAAATTAAAGGGTTCTAAAGCCGATTACAATGCAGAATATATTGCTAAGTTTGAAGCACTGCCGGAAGTAAGCAGCTTTGCTTTTAAGATTAATGAAGTATTCCCACGAGTTTTGATGGCCGGAGAAGCTGCAGGAAACCTTACAGAAGCTGGTGCTAAATTCCTTGACCCAAGCGGAGATCTTGAAGCAGGTATTCCTTTCTGTCCTCCAGAAGGAGATGCAGGAACTGGTATGGCTGCTACAAACAGTGTTAAGGCTAAAACAGGAAATATCAGTGCAGGAACTTCTGTATTCAGTATGGTAGTTTTGGAAAAAGATCTTGCTAATGTTTATCCCGGCATTATTGATATTGTAACAACTCCAGACGGATATCCTGTTGCTATGGTTCACTGCAACAACTGCACAGGAGAACACAACTACTGGATGGATCTTTTCCACGAAGTTGCTGTTACAATGTGCGGAGAAGAAAACACTCCAAAACTTGGTAAATTCTTTGATAACCTTATTAATAAATCACTTGAAGCAGATAAAGACTGTGGTGGTCTTCTTGCATATAATTATCTTTCAGGCGAAACAATCACAGGCTTTACAAGCGGACGTCCTTTATTTGCACGCGCCGAAAATGCAGTATTCAATATTGCAAACTTTATGCGTGTTCAGATGTTTGCAAGTCTTGGTGCACTTAGAGCAGGAATGGACATTCTTTACGATAAGGAAAAAGTTCCTGTAGAAAGCATGACAGGTGCCGGCGGATACTTTAAGACTGAAGCAGGACTTAAATACATGGCAGCTGCAATGAAAACCAGTGTAAGTGCTATGGAAACAGCAGGAGAAGGTGGTCCATGGGGAATGGCACTCCTTGCAGCATTCAGTGCAGACAGCAAGGGAAAAGCTCTTCCAGACTTCCTTAACTCTGAAGTATTTGGAAGCTGCAAAAAGACAACATCTGAACCGGAAGCAGAACTGGTTGAGTCTTTCAATATCTTCTTTGAAAGATATATGAAAGGGCTTGAAATTGAAAGAGCTGCAGTAAATACATTGTAACATATACGTGGATTGCCACGCCCTACAGGCTCGCAATGACGGTCATTGCGAGGAGCGAACGAAGTGAGCGACGTGGCTATCCACATTGGAGAACACACTATGACCTACGAAACACTACGACAAGAGGCCTACGAGGCCAACATGAAAATCCCGGAAAATCATCTGGCACTTTATACCTGGGGAAACGTTTCTGCTTTTGATAAAGACAAGGGCGTTTTTGCAATCAAGCCTAGTGGAGTTCCTTACCCGGAACTTACACCGGAGTCTATGGTAATTATTGACCTTGACGGTAAAAAAGTTGACGGCTCTATGAATCCTTCGAGCGACACCCCTACCCACGCAATTCTTTACAAAAAGTTTGGGATGGAGATGGGTGCGGAAATTGGAGGAATCATTCACACACACTCAACTTTTGCAGTAAGCTGGGCCCAGGCTGTACGCTCAGTTCCTCTTTTTGGAACAACACATGCAGACCATATCCAGAAAGCAATTCCCTGCACTCCATACCTTAGTAAAGAAGCTGTAGAAAGCGACTACGAAAAAGAAACAGGTCTTCTTATTGTAAAACACTTTGCAGACCTTGGACTTAATCCAAGTGAAGTAAATATGGTTTTGTGCGGAGGACACGGTCCATTTGCCTGGGGTAAAAATGCAGAAAAAGCAGTTTACAACGGAACAGTACTTGAAGAAATCTGTAAAATGGCACTTAATACTCTTGCATTAAATCCGCAGGCTACACCACTTCCTGATTATATTGTAAACAAACACTATATGAGAAAGCATGGACCTAATGCATATTACGGCCAAGGGAAATGAACCGTTCATACTATACAAACGCAATTATCCTCAACCTTAAGCCGGCAGGAGAAAATAACTCTACAGTTACACTTCTTACGCCGGATAAAGGTGTCATTTATGCAACTCTTTACGGTGGTCCCAAAAGCAAGCTTCGTTCACTGGCAGCTCTGTGGCATTCAGGAAAAATCTGGCTTTATGAAAATCCCGAAAAAAAGCAGACAAAAATAAGTGATATGGAAGTTTCAAATTATCATCAGTCCTTTGGGGAAAATCTTTTTAAAATGTATGCGGCATCTCTTGCTGCAGAAATTGCAATAAAAACCCACTGCGCTGGTAGCCCCGAAGTCTGCTTTAAATTGATTTCCGGATTTTTAGACGGCATGGAACTTTGTGATGAAGAACAGTCACGGCTTGGTCTTATAAGATTTCTCTGGAGATATTTAGAGCTCATGGGCATTCAACCAGACGCGACTGTTGCCGGAGCATTTGCACCTAATTCAAATTCGTACTATAATAAATATGAAAATTGTTTTGAGGAAAATAATTCCGGACCCTATTGCTTTGAAGTAAGCAGAGAAGCAGTTAATTATCTTGCTGCAATTTCTCTTTTACAACCTTCACAGGTAAGACTGCTTAAGATTTCTAAAAATGTTTACGAAGAGCTAAAGTCCCTTGTATTTTTTCTTTTGGAATCAAACCTCGAAACAGAATTAAACAGTATAAAAACAGGAACCGGAATATTATAAATTTCCACAAAAGTTCCGTACGATAAATGGGTGGGATACATTTTGAATAACTGGATTAAGAGTGCTGTTTCAAAACAGCAGATAGAACCTCTTTGTAAAAAATACGGCATTGATCAACTTTTAGCATCAATTTTTGTTCGTCGTGGAATTACAAGCGGACAAGACATACTTTATTACCTCGAAAGCGATTTAAGATTTCAGCATAATCCCTTTCTTTTTAAATCTATGGAAGATGCTGTTGAACGCATAACTCAAGCCGAAGAAGAAGGTGAAAAAGTCCTGATTTTTGGCGACCGAGATGTTGATGGTGTTACAAGCACAACAATCCTTTTTGATTATCTGAAGGCCCGCGGACTTGATGTTCAGTGCAGGCTTCCTTTGGAAAGCGACGGCTACGGTCTTTCTAAAAAAGCAGTTGAGGAATTTGCAGCTCAGGATGGAAGTCTGATTATTACAGTTGACTGTGGAATTTCTAACTATGAAGAAATTGCTTATGCAAGCTCTCTTGGTATTGATGTAATTGTAACAGACCATCACAATGCGCCGGAAAACCTGCCTGAAGCAATTGTAATTATTGATCCAAAAGAAGAGGATTCGGGCTACCCGTTTGCAGACATTTCAGGAGCGGCAGTTGCATATAAGCTGGTTTCTGCGCTCAGGTTTTCACACACTGATTTTTATAATTCGGAAATTTGTATTTTAGATGTTGATACAAGAGGTGGCCCTTCGACAGGCTCAGGGACCACGAGGGCCTTACAGACTGTTCAGATCAACTGTGTAAAAATAAAAAATCTTGTAAAAGTAAAAGAACTTCACGAAGAAATAATTCCCGGAAAAACTTCAATTTATGATTTAAAACTTCCCTACTTTTTACAGGGACAGGTAATTTACGCCTGGGATGCAAAGAAAACAAAATCTCAGCTTGCACAAATTTTTGGTTCGGGAATTGAGTTTAATATTTATGATTTAAAAAGCCAGGTTTGTGAAGTAATTCCATCTGTAAAAAATCTTAGCGTAGAACAACTTCAGAATAATTCTAAAATTGCAAAATATCACGAAGAAGAAACAAGTGCACTTGATACCCTTTTTAATCTTTACGTTACCTACTGCAACAAAGTAATCAGCCTTAAAAATAAAAACTATCTTGCAAACGAAAGACGCGATATGCAGTTAGTAGCCCTGGCTGCAATTGCAGACATCATGCCGCTTCAAAACGAAAACAGGCTCTTCATAAAAAACGGACTTGATTCCATTAAGAAAGATGGTCCTCGCCCAGGCCTTGCAGAGCTTTTTAATGAACTTAAAATAAATGCAGAAGCTCTTACTTCAATTGATATTTCATGGACAGTAACACCGGCTTTGAATGCAGCAGGTCGCCTTGGCCAGGCCGATGTTGCCCTGGAGCTTTTGCTATGCGAAGATGCAAAAAAAAGAAACAGTCTTGCTACAAAAATCAGAGAGTTAAATGATCAGCGTAAAGATCTTGTAAACAAGGCCTACTACAAAATAAAAGAAAGTGTTGAAGACAGCATAAGAGAAAATGAGCAGAAGCTTTGCATTATTATAGACGAAGAAATTCATCCGGGCATTACAGGAAATCTTGCCGGTAAACTCATGCAGGAAAAAAATGTGCCTTCTATCATAATCACAAAATCAGAAGGTGTTTACAAAGGTTCGATGAGAAGCTGCAGAGGCTTTATAACAACTTCATTCCTTGCATCCTTTGGAGACTTTTTTATAAACTTTGGCGGTCACAATGCTGCAGCAGGCTTTAGCTTTGAAAGTGAGCGTCTTGAACTTTTTAATAAAAAAATCAAAGAACTGCTTCCTTCTATAAACTTGGAAGAAGAAAATCTCGATATTAATATAGATGCAGAAATTCCACCAGATTTTTTGACTCCGGATTCCTTTAAAATTGTAAATACAATGGAACCTTTTGGAGCCGAAAACAAAGAGCTTCTGCTTGTAACTAAAAACATTAAGCTTTGCGATGCTATGGTTCAGGGCAAAAAAGAACCTTATTCACTAAAACTTGTTTTTGACAGCGGAAAGCATAAGTTCCCGGGAATGTTCTTTGGTCAGGCAGAACGATACAAGAAGGATATTATAATTGGAAACTCTTACGATATCCTTTACACAATGGTGTATAACTATTTTAACGGTAATGTAACACCGCAATTCAGGATTAAGGAAGTAAGACAATCATGATTAAAATGAAAAAAATATTTTTTATTCTTGCAGCTTTTATTCAGGCTTCTTTTTGTTTTGCAAAAACAGCAGTTTTCCAGTCAGAAAAATACCATCTTTCGGTAACATATAACGAAACACTCGTTCCGGGTGATGCAGTTTTTGTAAGGATGTCTGTTACCCTTCCAAAAAATCACAAGAAAAATAAAAATGATAACGAAAAGCGTGGAGCCCTCCAGCTTTATCAGGATAAAAAAGTTATAGAAAAAGCAAACTTTTATTCAATAGGAAAAAAGAAAGCTAATCAGACATATACAGATATGCTTTGCGGTATTCCTCTTTCTCCTTGGCTTACAAACGGAAACTATTCGCTTAAAGTTATTTTTTCTTTTGGAGACGATGACGCAGGAGAGTTCAATCTGCCGGTTACTTTTAAAAGTCGCCAGTTTATAGAAGAAGTTATTGAACTTGATGCTTCTAACACTGCAATTAAAACTGATGTAAGCCCTGAACGTATGGCACAGATTGAAAAGCTTAACAACATCCTTTTTACAACAATGCCGGACGATGTTTATACACTTAAAAAGTTTACCTGCCCCACAACTTCTACCCGCTATACCGCATATTATGGCGACCGCCGTACCTATGCCTATTCAAACGGAAAATCTTCTACCTCTCTCCATAACGGAAACGACTACGGCATTCCCGAAGGTTCAGAAGTTCGTGCCTGTGCCGACGGAAAAGTTGTAATGGCCGAAAACCGCATTTCTACAGGCTGGTCCATTGTAATTGAACACCTGCCGGGACTTTACAGCCTTTACTATCACCTTTCTTCAATGGATGTAAAAGAAGGAGACACTGTAAAACAAGGCGATCTTATTGCTAAATCTGGTTCAACAGGACTTGCTACCGGCCCTCACCTTCACTGGGAAATGAGATTAAACGGAAGCGCTGTAAGACCGGAATTCTTTATGGAAGATTTTACCTTTGAAATGGAATAAAGAATGAACGTTTATAACTCCACCACAAGGAGTTTTCCGCTGCTTGTGCGCTGGATTGAATAGTAGCGGTTGATTTTGCAGTCAGACAAATCAAGTGTGTAAGTTGATACCCGTCCAAAAGTAAGGACGGGTATTTTTTTATTTGCAAAACGTGAAATTTTATAAAGATTTTTTCTGTCTTCATAAGTTGAACCAAAACCAAGAAGCAGACATTGAGAATTATCATCATAAAACTTTTCTAAAGTTGTTTTTTTATAGCGCGAGGATTTTGTCTGCATGATTCGTTCTTTACCATATATTCCGGATGGGAATAAAAAGGATTTTTGATCAAAGCCGGTTTCTGCAAAATCGACAGCAAGATAATTTCCTGCCCAGGAACGTTCTATTTTTGCAATTTCATTTCCATTTGTGTCTACAATAGAAAAGGCGGCACTTATTGTGTTTCCGTCAGGTGAAGAGGAAGAACCATAAATTATAAGCCTTATATATTCCTGTTCGGGAATTTCATAAAGATTTTGACTTGCCTTCCATACATCATAAATCGTATAAGCATTAAAAAGAATAAAGGCTAGAATTATAAAGCTAAAAAGAGAAGCAAAAAAATCCTGGACAATTGATTTTGCCTGTTTTTTTTCCATAAGCAATATTTATTTTAAAAGAGCCAGAAACTGCTCTTCTGTAATTACAGGAATACCAAGGCTTGCGGCCTTTACATTTTTGCTTGAGCCGCTTGTGGTGTCGTTTGTTACAAGATAGGTTAAATCTTTTGTAACAGAGCTTTTGCAGCTTCCGCCGTTTTTCTTTACTAGAGCTTCTGCATCCTGACGTTTCATTGTTACAAGCTCGCCTGTAAAGCAGAAGGATTTTCCTTCGAGTTTACCACCGACAGCACCTTCAATTGTAATTATTCCGTCCTGTACTAGTCGACGCATTTCGGCTGCATTTTCGGCTAATCCCTGCACAATGTTATGAGCCATGATTTGAGCAAATCCATAAACGTCGGCAATCTGATCTTCTGTTGCAAGAAGAAACTTATCCAACGTATTATAGCCTGCCCCAACAAGTTTTTCTGCAAGAGTTTCGCCAAAGCCTTCGATATCAAAGCCTGCAAGAAAAACAGGGAGAGTCATTGTTCTGTGGGATTGAATGCTCTTATAAACTTTTTCTGCACCCAAAGAACGTTTTTCTGCTTCCTGACTTTCTTCATTCAAGAAATATGGAACAAGCTCTTCTACCTGAAGGCTGTAAATATCAGAAATTGACTTTAAGCGCCCGTCCTTAAAAAGCTGTGTTACAAGAGTTTCTCCTAGGTCTCGGATATCTACTACCTGCTGAAATTTTAAAAGCTGATGAAGAACTCGTTTTGAACATTCCTTATTCGGACAGTAAAGTCTTGAGCCTTCATCAACAAGCTTTGTACCGCAGGTTTCGCAGGTACATGGAAATTCAATCGGGCTTGTTTTAATATTTTTTTCTTCTACAACACTTTCGATTTTTGGAATGATTTCTCCGCGCTTTACGACAACCACGTGGCTTCCAATCTGGACTCCAAGCTTACGTACTGTATCAGGATTTGCAAGACTTGCACGCTGAACCTTTGTTCCGTTTAATTCTACTTCATCAAAAATTGCTACAGGAGTATAGGTTGCTCCATTCTGGCTCCACTCAACCTGTCGCAAAACAGTAGTTGCCTCTTCCAAAGAAAACTTAAAGGCAATCTGTCTGTCCGGACGGGCTCTGGAAGCATCTTCAAAGTCAATGCGGTTTTCTTTTACTACAAGGCCGTCAATATCGTATTCAATATCCTTGCGTTCTTCCATTATTTTTGCACGGTAGGCAATTACCCGCTCGGCACTTTTACAAATTACAAGGCGCACAACATTAAAACCGCAGGCGGTGAGCCAGGAGATTTTTTCTTTTTCGTTTGTAAAATAAGATTTTCCGTCTGTAGAAAGGGCGTCATAAACAATGAGCTTAAGATATTCGCTTCCGGACCCATCCTTACGTTTCATAAGTCCGTTGGCAGCATTACGGCAGTTTGCTTTGTCGGAAAAATATTTTTTGTGAACCTCGTGAGTCATTATTACTTCGCCACGGATTCCGCCGGTAAATGGAACAAGTTCTCCGTCTTTATAAATGCCGGCATTTACTCCGCCCATTTTTTTTGCATTTGCGGTAATGTCGTCGCCTATGGAACCGTCTCCACGTGTTACAGCACGAACCAGCCAGCCGTTTTCATATTGAAGTTCGAGCGAGGCACCGTCAAGTTTATATTCTACAAGATATTCATCGTATTTATGTTTTTCTGCCCAGACCAGAAACTGCTCGGGATTTGCAGCCTTTTCCTGACTACCCATTGGCATTACGTGATGGATTTTTTCAAAGTTACCAGAGTCGGCTCCAACACGCTGCAGGATTGCATTGCCCGGGTCCAGAGACTTTAGTTCATCCCACAAAGCATCAAACTCTGCGTCGCTAATTTCTCCTTCGCCGTTATAATAAGAGGCCTGATATTTTGTAATGAGTTTTTCGAGTTCTGAAATACGCTGTGTTGTGAATAAGTCCATTGCCCTATTCCTTTTCAAAAAACAATTCTGTTATCTGGCGGTCGGCAGCCATGCCTTTACGCTCAAACTTTGTCTGGGCACGCCAAGGTTGAGGTTCTGCAAACCCCTTGTATTTATTTTTAAGATGAGGTGTCTGCTCCAGCTGTTCAAGAGCAAACTCTGCATAATCAATAATATCTGTAACAAAATAAATGTAGCCGCCGGGGGTGAGTTTTTGTACAAATAAATCGGTTTTTGGACGCTGTACAAGACGGCGTTTATGATGACGTTTTTTATGCCATGGATCAGGAAAGAAAATATGAAAGCCGTTTACACTATTGTCGCCGATCATTGTTTCAAGAACATCAAGAGCATCGTATTCAATTACGTAAAGATTTTTTAAGTCCCGCTTTTTAATTTCGCTGAGAACCTTGCCTACTCCAGGCTTATGAACTTCTATTCCAATATAATTAATATTCGGATTTTCCTGGGCAATTTTTACAGTGGCGTCGCCCATACCAAAACCTATTTCGACAATAATAGGATTTGTATTTCCAAATACATCTATAAAATTGAGTTTTTTATTTTCAAAAGGAATACACCAGGCAGGTGCAAGTTCATTGTAAGAGCGCTCCTGGGCAGCAGTCATTCGTCCGGAACGCATAACATAAGTTTTTACTGTTCTTCTGTGTTCTACAGTCTGAGGCTTGGGTAATGGGTCTGTGTCTGTTGTTTTATTTTCAATATTGTCCATATTCACTCTTTATTCTTGCCCCTTCGACAGGCTCAGGGGCCGCATATTTTAATTTCCTGGTTCAACTTTTTCTACCGGAAGATTGCAGATTATTGTTCCACTCTGGTTTATCCAGGATTCCTGAAACTCTGCAGCTTCTCTATAATTATTCCAGATTCCACGTGCATCCAAAAGCTCAGAAGTGCGTGGTCCATAATAAATTATCTTTTTTGATTCATCATATATGGTAAGCATTCTTGAGCTGTAAAATTTCTTCATTACCTGAGGAACATCCGAGCCTTTTGTTTCGTAAAGAGATTTATCATAACTGAGAATGCGTTTTATTTCTGTCTGTTCATCATCTGCCTGGCGGAATAATATTGTATATTCACCGGAAGGAATTTTTTGATTTGCAGGCATGACAAAATTTGTAACTCCACAATAAGTTTTATCTGCATCTGCCGCAAGAATCAAATCGCTTGCCTGCCATACGTATTCATTTTGATTTGAAGAAACTGTAATTGTATCAAAGCGTCTTGGATTCGAAACAGATTCAACAAAAACACTTAAGCGGGCTTTTGGAAGTTCATCAAGAGAATTATAATCAAATACAACAGAGAGACGTGAATTTCCTAATTCAGGAACATTATTTGAGCAGGAAGATATTGCAAGGGCAAAAAATATAAAGAGAAATAAAAAAGAATGTTTTGAAAAAAAACGTCTCACCATAAATTAAAAGTTGAAGTTCAGCGTAATAACCGTAAGTTCACTGGCAGAGAACTGGTTTACTAAAGATTCAAACTTTACATTAACCTTCTTGCATGCATCATCAAGATAAGAAAGGTAGTACAAACCAAGGTCTGTACCTTCCTGACCGTCTGGAAGTTCACGGTAAAAGTCAATAAGTGTCTTTTTAGCTGTATTTGATGATTTTGCGTTATCGATGTTTTCTTTTACTTCCTGGAACTCATCATCTTTGTTGTAAAGAGTAATAGAAAGTTTACCCTGTTTACCAATTGATGCAGAACCACCACCAAGCTTCCATGAAATAAATACAAGTTCGTGATTACGCTGAAGCTCTGCAACAATCTTAGCCCTAACTTCAGGATCAAAAATCAAAGCATCTATATCATCAACATCCTGATACATATTTCTAGCTTCTTTTCGGATGTTTGTATTTTCATTATTAAGGGCAAGTTCCATAACCATTACCGAAATGTATTCTGCAACCTTTGATTTCTCCATATAAGAGCTTAAAAGATTTCGGATAGCAATAAACATTTCATTTGCTCCATCTGATTTATGGAACAAAGTAATGATATACCAGTTCATAAGACCAAGGCGGTTCATAAATTTTTCTGACATTAAAAGGTAGATATTTTTTTCTTCATCAGAATAATCCGGATTTGTCATAATGGCTTTCCAGATTGGGTCAAGAATGCTACGTCTTGTCTGCTGGATAATTGTCTCTTTATTCTGAAGGATTGAACGGAGCTGGCGTTCACTCATTTTTGTTTTTTCATCAATAAGATGACTAGGATTTGCTCTGTTATGCTTGCGTACACATTCGCACTGAATAAGGGCTGCATAAACATCACGATCAAACTGTTTATACAACAAAGAATAAACAACAACCTTTGAAAGATCCATTACTTCCTGACGTGAAGAAACAAATTCGGACATTGAAATCTCGATTTTTGAGATATAGTCCAGAAGAATCATGCTTTGAATTGACTGTGGTGAAAATTTATTTAAGGAAATACCATATTCATCAACATTATCAGCAAGTCGGAAACGCATTAATTTCTTATTATGACTGATAAAATTTGAAGCACCATCTTCGGTTAGTATTACTTTTAGAGGTAATTCAATAATAAATTTTTTGTCGGACGCGCTCATTTCACCTTCTCATTTACTTTTTATAATTGTGTTATTACTATTATAATACAAGGTACTTGCATTGTAAACACTTAAATAATAAACTGAACATAGTGAAACCTTTTATAAAATCACTTTTACTTCTTTTTCTCCTGACTTTTTTGTCAAACACGCTCATAGCCCAGAATAATTGCGGCAGCCTGTTTGATTTTCTGGAAAAAAAAGGTTTTGAACCACAGGTCCAGCTTCTTACAGCAGGTGGTACAAACAACCTGCCTTATAATATTATCGTCAACTTTTTGCCCAAAGACAAAGAAAATCAAATTAAAACTCCTAAAAATCTGATTATTTTGTTTAACATTGACGAGGCCTGGGCTGAGCGCGACAATATTATTCCAATTTTAGAATTATTAAAGCAACAGAATTACAATTCTACAGCAGTTTTTTGTTATGGAAGTCGTCTGAATATTCCCCGTGAAAATATCATTTATGGTTCCGAAATTTTTGCCCGCTCCCTAAACTCAGACGGCAACAGTCACGTATATATTTTTAACCTGAATTCCTCTAAAAACTCAATTATTTCGGGCAGTAATGGTCATCACTCCCCTTCATGGATGCTTAAAGATATGTTTGATGCCTACAGCAGCGCAAAACTTACCGATGGACTCCCCGTTTACTATATAAGTCAAACTGCAGAGTTTTCTTTTGCCACAGATAAAACTTTTCTTTCGTTTTTAAATTATGATATTCCATGCGTCTTAGGAAATATAAAAGATTCTAAAAAAGTTGATAGTATTGCAAAAAGCATAATTTCTTCTTTTGACGAATCAAGCCTTAAACCTGATGATTCTCACACCTTTATGTTTCGTATTTTTGGAAAAAGAATCTGGCTTTCGGAATTCAGAATCATAAATGCAATTATAATTATTGTTGTTCTTGGATTTTTGTTTATTTTTTGCCTGGGCTTTATTAATAAAAATATAAAGAGAGAATTCTGGCACGAAATAGCTACAATCTGGTACGCGCTACCAATTATCTATATTCTTTCTTACTGCGGATTTTTTGCAGGAAAAGGTTTATATTCTTTATTTGTAAAAGCAGCTTCCCAAAATTACACTGTATACGGGTTTTTTATTCTGCAGATTGCAATTGCAACTTTTTTTGTATCTGCTTTTTATATGGCAAATCTTACTTTCCAGAAAAAATACACTACCCGCTCTCTTGATTTTCTTCTGCTTATAGACACCTTTATAAATCTTGTAATTTTTACACTCGTTGACATTTCTCTCTTTCCTATTTTTCTTATGATTTTTGCAGTTGCCCTCATTTCTTTTATTTTCAGGCGAAACTGGATTCATATAATTTTATTTGTATTTTTAATTATCCCTTTTATTCCTTATATAAATTCACTTTTTGAAATTTCAGATAAAGAAAGTCTTCACATGCTTCTTGTAAAAAGCAACACCTTCCCATTTTTAATTTCGCTAGTTCTACTGCCGGTATATCTTATGTGGCTTAGAATTTTAAATTCAATGAAAAAGCGATACGCAAAAAAAAGAGTTTATGCTTCTGTTTTAAGTGCCATGTTTCTTTTTATAATCCTGAGTCTTGTAATTATAAATAAGATTTTTTATTCGGACAAAAAGTTTGAAGTAAAAGAGATTGATGTTATAAAAGCAGACTCTCCGGCCATAAGGGAAAAATTAGATTTTGATATCAGCTGGAAGGATAAAAGTATTTTTGATGATACAATCAGAAACATAGAAATTATTTCAAAAATGCAGCCGGTTTATGTAAGTGTGAAGATAAGTGGAAAAAATCCGGTCTTGTATTCCGAAAATGATTTTACAAATCTTCCTTCTCAAAATCCTGAAGAAAAAAATACTGCAGAATTTCTGCTTCCACTTTATCCGCCACAAAAGCTTGAGTTTAATTACGGAACAGACACAAGTAGTCAGGAAATTTTTGTTGAAGAAATTATTTATAACGAAGAAGACAAGGCTTATTATTCTTTAACTAAATCTGTTATAATTGAAAAGAAGAATGAATAACCCGGACAATAAAGTACATCATTATTTTCTCCATGCAGACCTTGATGCATTTTTTGCTTCGGTAGAACAGCTTGATCATCCGGAATACAGAGGAAAGCCTGTAATTGTAGGCGGAAAACCCGATGACAAAAGAAGCGTTGTTTCAACAGCATCCTACGAAGCCCGTGTCTTTGGAGTTCATTCTGCAATGCCTACTGCAAAAGCTTACCAGCTTTGTCCTCAGGGGATTTTTGTACATGGCCGCATGAAACGTTACTCAGAATTGTCCTATCAGATAATGCAGATTTTTGCAGACTTCTCGCCAGATGTTCAGCAGATGTCTATTGACGAAGCCTTTATTGATATAACAGGTACAGAAAAGCTTTTTGGCCCGCCAGAGGAAACGGCTCTTAAAATTAAAGAACGTGTAAAAAAAGAAACAGGACTCACAGTTTCAATAGGTCTTGCTCCAACAAAATATCTTGCAAAGCTTGCCAGCGACATGAAAAAGCCCGACGGTTTTTATGTAATTGAAGAAGGCTCAGAAGAAGCTTTTATGCTCAACCTTCCTTTAAAAAAAGTCTGGGGAATTGGGGACAAAACTTTCGAAGCTTTAAAAGCCAGCGGACTTAAAACAACAAGAGATGTTCACGAAAAAAGTCTTGAAGCCCTGACCTTTATGTATGGGCAGAATACAGGAAACTTTTTGTATAATGTTGTCCGCGGAATTGATGTTGTAAACTTTGACCGCAAAACAAAAAGTCATTCCATAAGCAATGAAACAACCTTTCCCTTTGATGTAAGCGACATTTATACTGCCGAAACTGCAATGCTTGAATTATGTCATTCTGTAATATTCAGGCTTCTAAAAGAAAACGGTTATTCGCGCACTGTGCAAGTAAAAATCCGTTATGGGGACTTTTCTACAGTTTCAATTCAGCAAACCTATTCCTATTCAATACTAACTCTGGATTCTTTGTATTCTGCAGCAAAAGAACTTTTTGAAAAAAAATATGAAAAAGGCCGTGGGGTTCGTCTTCTTGGAATTGCTCTTGAAAATATAGAAAAAACAGAGCGGGCTTTTCAACCAAGTTTGTTTGATGATGGGAGTGAAAAAAAGCAGAACGTAGAAAAGGCAATTTTGACCCTTGAAAAAAAGCATCCCGAAATAAAAATTCACAAAGCCCGTATGCTTGAAAATTTTGGAAAGGGTGCCAAAGTTTTTATTACAGCCTTAAGCCTTTTTGCATTAAGTTTTTTTACCCCGGTAAAAGCTTTTGCACAGGAAGTCTTGGAACCAAAGGCTCAGACAACATATGAAATAACAGGCTCATGGACCGGCAAACTCAAAGGCAGTGTCGATTCAACCTTTGGACTTGGAAACCCTTTTGCTATAAGCGCCTCTACTCCGGTTTTTGATCAGGAAATAGATTTATCGGCTCTTATTCACATAACTCCCCTCTTTTATTTTGAGTTTGAATTTCTTGATAAATTTAAAAACAACACCTACACCCTTGGTTATAAGGGAGAGGGCTACCTTGAGGAATTTAAATTTTCCAACCGGAACATCACCTTTCCTGAATATTATTCTTCCACCTTAACAGGCTATTCATTATCCGGCGGAAAAAACGAAGCTCCTGGTCTTATGCTTCACTTTAATGATTTTGAAAACAACAAATGGTCCGGGGACTTTCTTTTGCGCTACGATATGACCGAAGAAAAAACAGCTCTCTTTTATGGAAACAATAGTGTAAGCGATACAAACACCGAGCTTTATTCTTTTGCATATTCAAGCGAGTTTGTAATTCCCGGCGATGCAATTTCTCACATCACAGATGTTTACATTGAATCAAGAATCGGAAAATATAAAAATCAAAATGGCAAAAGTTTTCAAAAGCTTTTACCGGCAGAATATGTAATAGACCAGGCAAAAAATCTTCTTTTAATTTCTGATTCTGTCTGGAATATAATTGAGAGTGACACAATTCCTTATATAGTCCTTACTTTTGATGATGAATCGGTGTATCAAAGTCTTTTACAGGACACAGGTAGCTATTCAGACCAGGAAAGCTTTGCCGGTAAAATTCAAACTTTCTTTAACAGCTCAAGTTCCCAAAGCCAGAATATAAATCTTGCAGATTATTTCAGGCTTGATTTAGCCTCAATGACAATGACTGTAAATTCCACTACAGCTTTTATTATTCAAAGCCCAAAAAGTTTTTCACCATATCTTATTGCAAATAAATATAAGATTTACGAAAAAGCCGGCAGCGATTTTTTTATTCAAAATAGAAATACAAATACAAGCCAAAACGATTTTTATATAAGCCTCAAGGATGATTTTTATTTTTCAAAAAATGATTATTTTAATGTAACACAAAAATATGCTCAGGTAAAAATCCGCAGCCATATGGAAAGTGCAAATGATCTGATGTCACCTGAATATAGATATCCTTTTGCAGCAATTTATCCAAAGATTTATCTTGAAGATTATGTTTCAAAAGAAATTGATAAGGACCAGGTCGAAGAAGAATTTGAACTTGTATTTACTCAAAGAAAATATACTCCTACAAATTATTATGATATTGGTAAAAAAGCTTCGGCTGGTTCTGTAAGAGTTTATAAAAATGGAGTTTTACTTTCCGGAGCCGTATACGACAGCAATACAGGCTTTGTAACTTTAAACGAAAGTGTAAATGAACTTGATCAGATTTATATTGTTTATGAAGAAGAAAGCAGCGATGTGCAGAATGGCTTTGTAACGGCAGGAACAGGTTTTGTTTACAACATACTTCCGGACTTAAAATTTGATGTAAGCTTTGGCGGAAAATATCAGACAGTAGAAGAGTCTGATGTGCCGGGAAAGAACTCTTTTTCGGCATTAACAACAGGACTTTCTTATAGCACAAAAAATCTTAAAGCTTGGGAAGCAGTTTCTACAGCAATCGAAAGTCAAAAACAGGCAGATACTGCATTTATAACAAAAAATGAAGCAGGCATACAATTCAAAAATGACTCTGCAGATTTACAGGCAGTCTCATCTACCGGCATTGCTGTAAACACAAAAAACGGTAAAAAAGCTTCTGATTATGTAAACACAAATTTAAAAGGCTCTTACAAAATTTGTGGACTATCCATCGGCGGCGATATGGCTCTTTCTCATCTTGACTTAAAAACGGCAGGCCACCTTTTTAAAACCGATATTCCGCTTTTTAATATAATTGACTTTGGAGAAATATACCGCTTTTCAAATGATGAATTAGAAAAAAAAGATTACATTACCTTTACCCCAGGACCTTTTAAATTACAGGCTCAGGCAGTTGCAAAAAATACAGAGCTTACAAATACGCAAAACTATCTTGCAGAGACTTCCCTTTCATTTAAAACAAAAAATTCTTCCCAGTCCGGCGTCTTAAGATTCACTGCTGACCAGAAATCCTTGTTAGACAGCACTAACACTACTCCTTCGCAAAATACAAATTATTTTAATTCCTGGTATGACATTTCAAAAGCTCAGTTTACACAGGGACAAAATAAATCACAGAGGGAAGAAAGCTTTTATGCACAATATAAATCCTCCTATGAAACATTAAAACTTTCACCGGAGTTTTCATTTGAATTATCAGGCAAAAATAAAAATGATGAAGAGCAGACTTTTATTACTTCTGATAACCTAAAACTTTCTCTACCTTTCTCAACTAAAAACAATGCCTTTTCAATTAACTTTATAAGACAGGAAGCTTTGCAGCAAAAAAATACAGTCAACCAGAATTACACAGATGACATAGAATATCTTTTTAACGGGCAGGAGGATTTTTCATTTTTCTACCAGACAATCCCCCTGTATTCCTTTTTTGATAAATCAGCCCAGAAGAAAATCTTTGAAAAAGGAAACTCTAGTTCAGGTAACATCGAATATAATTTTACCTGGCGCCGTAAACTTTTTAATAATCTCAAAGATTTATATATACCGATTTCTGCATCCGCTGGAATCTCCCGAGATTTGCTTCATACACAAGTTTCACAATCAGATGTATATCAGATAAAGACAAGATTAAATTCTAACTTTATTAATCTTTTTGGAAGAGACAGTATTCTTCAAAGCTTTAGCTGGTACCGCCAGGACGAATATACAGGCTTTGTTCAGGTAATTTTCAAATTAAGCCCAGACACATCTACTCCAGCATTCCAGATTTCAGCCGGAGAACTTTTAAACTTTTTTATAGATGCGTCAAACATTCTTACAATCAGTACCGATTTTTATTTTGATAATTACATAAACTGGTCTTTTAAAACTTCATCAAGCTGGAACAGAAAAACAGACAAAAGTCTGCTTCTTATACTCACACATTTAGTATGGCAAAAATCAAACACAATGAATTTGTCGCCGTCAGTAAAAGACTCTTTTAATATTTCACTTTCTACGCAAAATAAAAGGCATAAAGAAATTTATTCATATCTGCGAACTTCCGAAATTTCCTTCTTAAAAAATTATACAATAAGCTCGGGTGCAGGCCTTTCTTTTGGCTATGAGCAGGAAAAGACATTCAGAGTCGGATTAAATTACGAACTAGGTTTAAAGGCAGAATTCTAAAGTCTATTCAAGCGGCGCAAAATAACCGCTTTCATCGCGGCCACTTCTGTTCATCAAATAAACTTCTGCTTCTACAGGAAGATAACTTTCTCCAAAATTTTTCTGCATAGCCGACACATATTTAAGCTGGTAGGTTCCCTGTGGAATATTAATAATATCCCGGACAATTGAACTTAAACCTTCCGGACGGAAAACATAATAATCCTGACCGGATGTATTATTTATAAGATAATCATATTCACGGTTTACAGCGCCCTGGGCAACCTGTATAAATGAAAAATCAATTGCATTGTTACATAGATATGCAGACAACTCAGAAAGAGTATATTTTGCAAAAGTAGAATCTGTTACGTTACCGTCAGAAATCATTATGATTGCCCGTTTTTTGGCAGCATTAATTAGTTCATTTGCAGCAAGGCGAATTGCCAGATCAACAGGAACAGCTTTTGCCGAAGGATTCTTTAAGGCTTCCATTGTAAAGTCAGAAACTCCATCAGGGTTTCCTGCATATTCAGTTACAGGAATGGCCCCTGCAGAAATCACACGAAGGGAACCGCGCCCATTCATAGAAGCCGCAATTTCTTTTACAGCAGTTTCAATTTCTTCGGAATACTTATTCATCGAAGAAGAACGGTCAATTATAATTGTTATATCTGCATAAGTATTATTTGCCGCACTTCCAATAAACTGAAGGTTTGAAACAGTACGCTTGTTTTCTGTAAAGTAAAAGTTTTCCAGCTCAAGGCCAACTACAGGCTGGCGGTGACGATTTTCAACCTTAACCTCTACTGTAACTTCAGGGAATCTTGAAGCATCAACCTGTTCTATCTGAACAAAAAGGCCTCCAACCAGCTCCTGAACCTTTGACATTACATAAATCTCATTTGCAGTAAAATCTGTAACAATTACGTTATTGTTAATATCTGGAATAGCAGATGTTACACGGCTTGGAGCATTTCCGGTTTTTGCATATTCAAAAATTGAGCCTGTGGAAATATCAACTGAAACAATTTTATTTCTGTCGCTTACAAGAAGAGAACCGTTCCAGTATTTAATTGCTTCCGGCTTATCAAAGGTGTCTTTTTCTACAAGATCTCGCATAAAGTTTCCGTTTCGGTCAAACTCGTAAATACAGCCTGTATCTTCATCTGCAACAAAAACACTGTCTTCTATAACTGCAATTCCTGTAGGACATTTAAGCCCCGCAAAATCGCTTGATTTTTTTCCAAAATAATAAAGTCCGTTTCCTTCTGCATCAAAAACATCTACACGACGGTTGCCGTAATCGGTTACATAGATTCTTCCCATTGAATCAAGGGCAAGGAATTGAGGGCCTACTAAATTGCCAAGGCCTCTCCCCTTTGAGCCGATGTATTTTATAAAGTGTCCTTTTTCATTAAGAAGAGCAAGCCTGTCACCGGCACTTTCGCTTATGAGCATGTTTCCATCTGCAAGACGAATTATATCAAGAGGTCTGTCAAAGCCCGTAAGAGGCCCCGTAATACGCTCAACAACTTTACCGTTCAGAGTGATTTTTAAAAGTTCATTTGAACCATAAGCAGTTACCCAAAAGCTTCCGTCATAATCCGGAAGAACAGAAACCGGCTGCGAAAAAATAAGGTTGCCGTTTACATTGCCTTCAAAGCTTCCAGATTCAGAAAGTCTCATAAGCTTATCGGTAGAATCCCCGGTGATGCGTCTTTCTTTTACAACTTCAATTTTGTTATCAAGTAAAAGTCCGCCGTAACCGTTATCAGAAGCAATCTGCCAGTAAGAAAGTGCGGTACCTTCCATTCCGGCTTTGTAATAGGCTTTTCCAAGCCATTCAAGAATAAGGTTATCATCGGGCAAATAAGAAAGAGCTTTTTCAAACTGAACTATTGCATCATTGTAGGAGCCTTTATAAAAAGCCTGAACACCTCTGCGGAATTCTTCGGCAGCAAAACCTTCTTCTCCGCTTCTTATACCTTCTTTTGGAACAGTTAGTCCCGCGTTATTTGTAGTCTGCTGTGCATAAAGACAGAAAAGAATGGAACATAAACAAACAAGGCTTAAAAACTTTTTCATCAGCGGCCCGCCTTATTGAGCATTTCTATATGCTCTGCAATTATAGGATTATCCCTATCAAGCATTTCTGCCTGCTCAAGATATTTTCTGGAATCGTCGTATAAGCCAAGTTTATAATAAACCCAGCCAAGGGAATCTAAACAGGCTGCAGAATTAGGAGCAGAATTAACTGCCTGCTTACATAAAGAAAGTGCTCTTGTAAGGTCTTTATCTTCACATGCAAGAACGTAACCAAGACCATTCATGGAAGTGAGGTTCTGAGGATTTTCTTCAAGAGATTTTTCATAATAGGCTAGACATTTTTCTGTATCATTCTGTTCCCATGCAACAAAGGCAATTGCTGCATATACAGACGGAGTCATATATCCTGTTTCCAAAAGCTTATTCAATTCAAAATCTGCAAGACGGCGGCGGCCTGAAAGGGCATAAATTACGGCTAGTAAAAATCGGCACTGTAAGGTTCTTTCAAGATGAGTACCGGATGTTACAACCTGCTCAAGGTATAAAAGTGCATCGTCATACCGCTGAAGCTTTGTATAACAAAGTCCAAGATAATAAGCAATTTCGTTTTTATCTGCCCCGCAATCTACCGGTAAAGACAGAAAAAAAGAAAGTGCACCTGTGTAAGATTTTTGCCTGTAAAGAGAAATGCCTTGCCCTAAAATATTATCAGCCATTGGTCCCACCCATTATAACTTTTTATATATTTTACACCCAAAAGTCCTTATAGTCTACTATTTTAGGCTCCACAAGAGCTCCTGCCTCAGAGTCTTAATCCTTTACAAGAACAGTTCCTTCTGAAGGAACTACTTCATAAACTTCGGGATGATACTGGAAGATTTTTTCAAATTCCAGTATTTTCTGCCTGAATTTTTCCTCGTCGCTTTGTCTTATAATTGCATAAAGACAGCGTCCGAAACCTTTACCTGTAATTCTTCCGCAGGAAACAGGATTTGTAATCATCTCGAGGTTTGGTTCAAGCTCTCCTACTCGTTTTAATACCCAGTCAATTTCAGGGCAGGAGATATTATACATATCGCGCATGCTTTCATGGCTATGGTTTACAGCTCTTGCAAACTTAAAGAAATCAACCTTTTCAAGACCTTCGCGGGCTTCAAGCAAATCATTATGTTCACGGATAATACAAAGCAGCTTACGTCTTGTATCTTCACTTGCTTCGGACAATACTTCATTTATTTCGGTAATACTGTTTACATACTGCCATCCGCCGTAAACATTGTTTTTATTCTCTCTTAAATCACCTAAATTAAGTGCATTCTGAGGTTCAAAAAGAGTTTCTTCATCCCATACAGATATACGGGGAACTTTTGTATCTACAAGGAATATTTTTTTGTCTTCAAAACTGAATGGAACATAATCCCAGGAAGATTTGCTGTGATCTGTTATAATAAGATTTCCTTTTTTAGAAAAAAGTGCTGCATAATTGTCTGCAATATAATTATTTGTCTGTAAAAAGCGTCTGTTTCCGCGTTCAATAACCTGTAAAATCTGCTGTTCGCTGCAGTTCAAAGCAAAAAGCTCATTAATGGCAATTGCAGAAGCACATTTTATGGCAGAAGTAATTCCAAAACCGGCAGAAGGAAGTATTTCGCTGTAAACAGTAATATCCATTCCAAACAAGTCATATCCCATAGAAATAAAGCCGGAAATTATAGCTTTTACAACATTAGCCCATCTGTCTTCCTTTTTTAGCTTTAAGGTAGAAAGACTTGCCTTTTTTCTTTCATTAAGCTGATGGAAATAAAATTTTAAAGAAAGATCATCACGTTTAGAAATTGCAACATATACAGGTAGGTTTACAGCCATTGATAAGGTTTTATCTTTAAAAAACCAGGAATGTTCTCCAATGAGGTGAAAGCGCCCCGGAGCCTTTACAGCAATATCCGGATTCTTTCCGTATTCAATATTATGAACATCATTAAGTACTTTCATTAAATCCCCCACACCTTCACTTTTTTTTGTCCACTTCTTTTTATTGCATTTTTTAAGTAAGAGCGTTATAGTTCAAAAGGACAAGAAATAAATATAGATATACTATTATAAAATAATGACCTTGATTTTACAAGTTTTTTATTCAGTTTTTTCCGGTCTCCTGCTCACTCTGGGCATTCCAAACGAGTTGTTCTTACTCGGAAATCCTTTTTATGCCTTTATTTCTATAATTCCTTATTATATTGCTATAAAAAATGCTAAAAACTATAAGCAGGCCTTTCTTTTAGGCTTTATACAGTCCATTACTACCCATTTATGCTCAAGCTTCTGGCTGGCTTATTTTAAGGATTTTGCCATTTTTACACTTGGAGCTTCTGCCCTGGGAACTGCTGCTCAAGGCGCTATAATGGCCCTTTTTATATATCTTCCTTTTTCACGCTGCCCGCATCCATACCGGGACCTTGCACCATTTTCAATAAAAAAGCCTTTTTACGAAGATTCTGCCTTTAGAATACTGTATTTTTCGGCCTTGTATACACTTTACGAATGGGTAAAATCAACAGGCTTTATCGGATATCCATGGGGAACAATTTCTTCTGCAATGTACAGATGGCATTCTTTTACACAATTAGCTGCAATCACAGGAACTTATGGCATAACATTCCTTACGGTTATGTTTGACTGTATTGTAGCAGAAGCTGCAATCTGCCTTATAAATTCTTATAAAGTCTTCCCTGATTACAAGTTTGAAGGATTTTTTCCGGTAATAAATGCTGCCAAAACCTTTGCAATCCTTTTTGCAATTACACTTTTCTGGGGAAACTGGGAATATCAAAAGCCTCGAGTACCGGACAAAACTCTTTCAACAGTAATGGTTCAGCAAAACTATAACCCCTGGCTTTCTGATGAAGATTCTCAAACTATATTAAAATCAGAAAAACTCACAATGGAAAGGCTTGATGAGCTTAAAAAACTTGGGAAAAAGCCTCAGCTTATTGTTTGGAGTGAAGGTTCCTTACAAAGATCATTTCCGGGAGCTTATGATGCATATAACTGGGAGCCGGTAGAATATCCTCTCATAGATTTTCTAAAAGATTACAGTACTCCCTTCCTGACAGGAGCTGTTTACCGCAAAACTGCTTATACTCAAAAAAAGGTAAAAGATGAAGAGGGAAAAATCGTAATAGAAAAAACTCCTTTTCATAAATATTACAATTGTGCCGCAATGTTTGATTCCCAGGCGCAATTCCGCGGATATTACGGAAAATTACACCTTGTACCTTTTGCAGAATCAATTCCGGGCATAGATAACCCTGTAATTCAAAAGATTTTCAAAAAGGTTGTAGGCATTTCTGCCGGCTGGACTCAAGGGGAACAGCTTACTTATTTTGAAATTCCATGCAGTTATTACAAAGAAAAAACGACTCCACGTGTAAATAACATAAATATAAGCATTCCATACGAGATTGCAAAAGAAAACGAGCAGCCATTAGTAAGAATCTGTGCTCCTGTATGCTTTGACGATGCTTTTACCGATGTTATACGCCCCCTTTTCCTCAATGGAGCCGAAATTTTCATAAATCTTACTGATGATTCCTGGTCTCTTAAAAAATCAAGCGAATATCAGCATTTCTGCATTGCTTCTTACAGGGCAATTGAATACAGGACAACTCTGGTGCGCTCAACAAATGCAGGATATTCGGTTGTTGTAAATCCGGCGGGAACTGTTATTGCAGATCAGCCGCTTTTTGAAGATTCTTCGCTGGCTTTTGATGTGCCTATATATAAACGAGAATTAACTCCTTATGCACGCTTTGGAAACTGGCTGCCATACTGCTGTCTTGTATTGTTTGTTCTTGTTTCAATAATTATGGCATGCACATTCACATATGATGAATACATTCCTTCTGAACGCAAAAAGCCGTTAAAACTCAAAAAATCAAAGCATAAAAAGAGCAGGAAACATAAGAAATAAATGGGATCTTATAAAATAAAAAATGCTCCCGCAAAGTTTTGCCTTTTGCTCCACTAAGGGAAGAGGACGTTCCGCAAAAGGCAAAACTTCGCTCCGCATTTTTTATATATTGGTTCGGCATTTTTATTTATTTCTTCTTTTTCTTCTTTCTTTTTTTTCAGTTTTTTACCCTAAGTACATAAGCCGCGATTTGTCAAGGAAAAAAGTTTTAAATATTTTTCAAAATTTGTGAAAATTCACTTGTTTTATCATATCTAGTGTTATATGATGTAATAACGACACTAAATGTATTATTAATTCAAAAAGGATATAAAAAATGCGTTGTCCATATTGTGGGAGTTTAGATGACAAGGTTCTTGAATCAAGAACACTGATGCACGGGGAAAGCATCCGCCGCAGACGGGAATGTCAGGAATGCGGTTATAAATTCACCAGTTACGAACGCATTGACGAAAAACCTTTTATGGTTGTTAAGAGAGACGGAAGACGTCAACCTTTTGACCGCTCTAAGCTGGAAAAAGGAATTGACCGCGCTCTCGAAAAACGTCCCATTCCTACAGTCATGGTTGAGCAGATTTCTAACGATATCGAAGACCAGGCAATCAAAATAGGAAAAGATGAACGCGAAATCTCAACCGCTGAATTAGGCGAACTGGTGCTGGAAAAACTATTCAGTATCGATAAGGTCGCATACATCAGATTCGCATCTGTTTACAGACATTTTGAGGATCTTGATGAATTTATTACGGAAGTCAAAAATATTGATAAAAGGGGTGCAGAAAAAGCACAGGAGGGGAAAAAATGAGTGAACAGTCAATCTTCCCGGAATGGCGGAATTTCTTAGGTTCCAGTTCCGACTCAGAGACAAAGGGCTTTATTAAATCAGTAGTAAAGCGTTCTGGAGAAATAGCAGATTACGATCGTACAAAGATTGAAAAAGCTATTGGTAAAGCAATTGAAGCTGTCGAAAAACAAAAAGATCCGGACAGAGCAGCAAGCCTTACAGACAGAGTTGAAGAAAAACTTCGTCTTCAGCTTGCAGGTGCACGTGCGCATTCAATTCCTGCTATCGAAGAAATTCAGGATATTGTAGAAAGCGTCCTCATCGAAGCAAACGAAGTAGAAGTTGCAAAAGCCTACATTCTTTACCGTGCCCGCCACGAAGCAGTACGTGATGCTAAAAACCTCATGGTAGACATCAACAAGACAATGGACGGCTACCTTGGACAGAGCGACTGGCGTGTAAACGAGAATGCAAACGTAAACTTCTCTCTTGGAGGTCTCATTCTCCACAACTCAGGTACAATTACTGCTAACTACTGGCTAAATAATATTTATTCTAAAGAAATTGCCGAAGCCCACAAAACAGCAGCCTTCCACATTCACGATCTTTCTATGTTCTCCGGCTACTGCGCAGGATGGTCTTTGCGTCAGTTAATTGCAGAAGGATTGGGCGGTATTCCAGATAAAATCACTTCAACACCTGCAACTCACCTTTCTACACTCGTAAATCAGATTGTAAACTTCCTTGGAATTATGCAGAATGAATGGGCCGGCGCACAAGCCTTCTCTTCTTTCGACACATATCTTGCACCTTTTATCCGTGCAGATCACCTTAACGAAAAACAGGTTCGTCAGTGCATCCAGAGCTACATCTATGGTGTAAATACACCAAGCCGCTGGGGTTCACAGGCTCCTTTTACAAACATCACTCTTGACTGGGTATGTCCTGATGACCTTAAAGATAAGAAAGCAATAGTTGGCGGAAAGGAACAGGATTATACCTACGGCGACTGTCAGAAAGAAATGGATATGATCAACAAAGTATTCATTGAGCTTATGATCGAAGGAGATGCCGAAGGAAGAGGTTTTGCCTACCCTATCCCTACATATAACATTACCCGTGACTTTGACTGGAATTCAGAAAATGCAAAGCTGCTCTTTACAATGACAGCCCAGTACGGAACTCCAAACTTCCAGAACTTTGTTAATTCAGACCTCAACCCAAGCGATGTACGTTCTATGTGCTGTCGTCTCCAGCTTGATAAACGTGAACTTCGCCGCCGTGGTGGTGGACTTTTTGGAGCAGACGAATTCACAGGTTCTATTGGTGTAGTTACAATCAACCTGCCGCAGATTGCCTACCTTGCTAAGAACGAGGAAGAATTCTACCGCAGACTTGATTATCTTATGGACCTTGCAAAAGAAAGCCTTTGTATCAAACGTAAGGTTATCCAGAAGCTTTATGATGGCGGACTTTTCCCTTATACCCGACGCTATCTTAAGACACTCACAAACCACTTTAATACAATCGGTCTTTGCGGTATGAATGAATGCTGTCTCAACTTCCTTGGTGTAGATATTTCTGATCCTAAAGGAAAAGCCTTTGCCGAAAAAGTCCTTACTCATATGCGCGAAAAAATGCAGGATTATCAGGAGCAGACAGGTGACCTCTTCAACCTTGAAGCAACTCCTGCAGAATCAACTTCATATCGCCTTGCACGCCATGATAAGGAACAGTTCCCAGATATTATTACAAGCGGAACAAATGAACCATTCTATACTAACTCTTCACAGCTCCCTGTTGATTACACAGCCGATGTTTTCGAAGCCCTTGACCACCAGGAATCCCTGCAGACAAAGTATACAGGCGGTACAATGTTCCATGTATATATGGGTGAAGCTCTTAAAGACTGGAAGTCTTGTGCAGACCTTGTAAGAACAATTTCTCATAAATACAGAATTCCGTTCTTTACAATTTCGCCGACATATTCAATCTGTAAGATTCACGGATACCTTACAGGACAGCAGTTTGAATGTCCGAAATGTAAGGCCGAAAAAGAGAAGGCACTTAAAGCTAAGCTTAAGGAACTTGAGCTTGAGAAAGAAAAAATTCTTTCGGCACAGGCAAAATAAATTAAAGATTTTTGGGCTTGTATCCGAGAATTTTAGTGTCACAGGGTTGACAAATTACATAAACCACACTATATTTAGTGTAGGTGGAATAAATATAAAGTTGTAATAATTACAAAACAAAGCTTTATATGAAAAATGGGAGGAGAAAAAAAATGGAATTAAGAACACTTGAACAAGTAGAAAAAGAAATTGCAGAAACAAAAGCTGCTCTTAACGATGTACACGGAAACGAAACAGAAGTTTATGCACGTATCGTTGGATACTATCGTGCAGTAAAACACTGGAACAAGGGAAAGCGCGATGAATTTAATCAGCGCAAAATGTTCACTCTTGAAGCAAGTAAAGAATATGACATCACAGCTGCAGATGAACCTTGTGCATGCTCTGCTCCTGCAAAAATGACAAAAGCAGAAGAACATCCGGTTATGAATACAGAAGCTGTTTCA
>Ga0247609_10001450_pt1 | contig 28065 bp, 28 predicted proteins | sample 172DNAGHGlowgp2_FD_193487 | JGI IMG/M metagenome (GOLD analysis project Ga0247609, IMG submission 193487) | Sheep rumen microbial communities from Palmerston North, Manawatu-Wanganui, New Zealand - 1728 DNA GHGlow gp2 | ecosystem: Host-associated > Mammals > Digestive system > Stomach > Rumen ... | reverse complement strand
CCCGTGACTACGGAAGGAGCATCGGCTTTAACGGAACATTCCTTATCGAACCCAAGCCGAAGGAACCGATGAAGCATCAGTATGATTATGATGCAGCAACCGCGATCGGATTCCTGCGTCAGTATGGCCTTGACAAGGATTTCAAGATGAACATCGAAGCAAACCACGCTACACTTGCCGGACATACATTCCAGCATGAGTTAAGGATCAGCCGTATCAATGACATGCTCGGTTCCATTGATGCCAACCAGGGAGACATCATGCTCGGATGGGATACGGACTGCTTCCCGAGCAATGTTTACGATACAACTCTTGCTATGTATGAGATCCTTAAGAACGACGGACTTCCTGTCGGTATCAACTTCGATTCAAAGAACAGAAGACCCAGCAACACATATGAGGATATGTTCCATGCATTTATTCTTGGAATGGATTCCTTTGCTTACGGACTTCTTAAGGCAGCACAGATGATCGAGGACGGAAGACTTGAAGATAATATCAAGGAACGTTATTCCTCCTTTGATTCAGAGCTTGGCATGAAGGTAAGAGAAGGCAGTGCGACACTTGAAGAACTTGCTGCAAAAGCTTCTGAACTTAAGGCACCCAAAGCCCCGGTATCAGGCAGACAGGAATATCTTGAAGGCGTGCTGAACAATATCATACTTTCAAATACCTGATTGTCTGAAAGCAAAGAAAAACGCTTGACAAGTTAGCCGTAACTAACTATTATTGGTTAGCTACGGCTAATTATATGAACTTAATTATTCTTTTGCCATGGTTTTCGGGTTGCCGGCAGAAAGGAAAGTATGGGAAAGATCGTTATCTATATTATTCTGGCTCTTGTTATTGCCGGTGCCGTTTACGGCACGGTCCGCAGGGTCAGGCACGGTTCTGCCTGCTGTGGAGAGCATGATGCTGCGCCGAAAAAGATAAGGATATCCGATAAAAATAAAAAGAATTACCGGTATCTTTATGAACTCCGTGTTGACGGAATGCATTGCGCGAACTGCGCAAGACGTGTTGAAAACGCATTCAATTCCCAAGACGGCCTTTGGGCTTTGGCAGATATCGGAGAAAAGACAGTAACTCTTAGGAGCAAAAAGGAATTGGATGATCCTTATTGCAGAGATCTCGTATCCGGTGCCGGTTATACATTGTTATCAATGAAACAGATAAACACATAAAGAGGAGAGGTTATGAAGAAACTGTCTGAGATGAAACAGGGTGAGACGGCGATCGTCAGTTCGGTAAATGGTGATGCGAGATATGTCGGAAGGATCACATCAATAGGTCTGACGCCCGGCTGTAAGGTCAGCATAATCAAGAATGAAAAGAACAGACCGCTTATTGTTTTTGCCCGCGATACGATGATCGCGCTTAACGAGAAGGAAAGTTCCAACATTGAAGTTGAGGAGGCAAGAGCATAATGACGGAGAAAAATGAGATCGTGATTGCCCTGCTGGGACAGCCCAACTCAGGCAAATCCACGTTGTTTAACGGTCTTACGGGATTAAGACAGCATGTAGGCAACTGGCCCGGTAAGACAGTAGAGAAGAAGGAAGGTTCTTTCACGCACGGTGATAAGAAATACTTGGTTGCAGACCTTCCGGGTACATATTCATTATCTGCAAACTCAGATGAGGAGATGATCACAAGAGACTATATCACTTCAGGCAAGGCAGATGTTGTCTGTATCCTTGCAGACAGTTCGCAGCTAGAAAGAAGCCTTTATATGCTTTCCGATTTTGCGGGCATTGAAGTACCATGCTTCCTTTTGCTCAACATGAGCGATGTTGCAAAAGACCAGGGCAAAGACATAAATGCAAAGGCGATGGAAGATAAGCTCGGCATCCCGGTTGTATTGTTCTCGGCACCTGAAGTAAAAAAATACGATTCTTTCTACACCGCACTTGAAAGAGCAGTCAGCGAGAAGACGGTCCTTAACACGTCTTCTCTCGAAGAGAAATATGAATCAATCCCCGAATATACAGAGATCAGGAGAATCATCGGTGATCTTAAGGACGGAAACAGAACAGGAATGTGGCTTGCCGTTAAGACACTCGAAGGTGATATGCCTGTTACCGTGAAGGTCAAGGCTGAGCTCGGAAATGAGAAAGCAGCAGAGCTTTCTTCAGTAATCGATAAATGTGATAAGGGTATTGTCAAAGCAGGTGAATGCAAGTTCTCCTGGATAGATGAACTTACCGAAGGCTCAGTCAGAAAAGAGAAGAAGGCTGAAGGCCTCGGAAAGTTTGACAGACTGATCACACACCGCATCTGGGGCAAACCGGTAGTTGTTATTACGATCCTTCTGGGTCTTCTGTTATCGTTCATCCCGGCGCTTCCCTTTATGGGAATCGGTTCTGCGATAGGAATGATACCCGCACCTTTGAATGATGCACTGGTCGGAGCAGGATGTCCTTCTTTCATCGCGGCTTTCCTCTGCGACGTTCTTATCAGATGCTTCAGCTTCGTTGTCCAGATGCTCGGATTTGTATTCGGCGTAACGCTTGTATTCGGACTCCTTGAAGAGATCGGCGTTATGGCAAGGATCTCTTATGTATTCGATAACTCTATGGGCAAACTCGGACTTCAGGGAAAATCTGTTATGCCTTTCCTCATCAGCTTCGGATGTACGATGGGCGGCGCTGCAGGCACAAGAGTCATTGATAACTGGGGACAGAAGGTTCTTACCATCGCGCTTTCATGGGCTATTCCCTGCGGTGCTGCATGGGCAGTTATCCCTATGCTCTCAACATTGTTTTTCGGAGCATGGATGCCGGTGATCATCACGGTAATACTTCTGGTCATGATCCTTCATATGTGGATCACGGCGAAGCTTTTCGGCAAGGCTCTCGTAAAGCCTTCAGACAGATGCGGCATGATCATGGAGCTTCCCCCTTACCATAAGCCGAAGTGGGGTTCACTTTTCAGATTCGTTTTAGGAAGGACAAAGGAAACATTCTTCAGATCATTTAAGGTCGTACTTATCGTTGCAGCGGTATTCTGGCTCCTGTCATTTACAAGCAGCGGAAGTGCGGACAATTCGATCCTGTTTAAGATCGGTCATGCTATAGAACCCGTCACGATGTTCTTCGGTATGAAGTGGCAGACTTTCGTTGCTTTCATTGCTTCATCTCTGGGTAAGGAAGGGGCTCTCGGTGTATTGAGCACGATCTTCTCCGGAACAGGTTCAATTACCATAGGCTCCATGCAGTCTGCCGAGACGGTATCAAATCTCAATGAACTCCTCCTGGCGAATATCTCAAAGCCTGAGGCCCTTGCGTTTATCTTTGCGATCACATTCAATATGCCATGTATCGTAGCACTTGCTGCAACATATCAGGAGACACACTCTGCAAAGTGGACAGCGATCATCGGACTTTATTACACGGCAACTGCCATGGTGCTTGCATGCATCGCATATCATGTAGGACTTCTTATCTGGTGATGGATTATGCAGGAACTTTTGGAACTTCTTAAGGATGGAAGATCACGCTCGACAAAGATGCTTGCTGCTGAACTCGGCAAGCCCGTGGAGATCGTTGAGCGCGATATAGAATTCCTCGAAAAGACCGGCGTGATCAGACGCATCGAGTTTTCGATGTGCGGGAGCTGCAACGGATGTTCGACCGGAGACAAAAAGAAGACCTGTCCCGGATGCATGCCCAAAGAAGGATTCCAAAACATGGGTGTCATGTGGGAGATCGTGTAAGCCTTTGGAGGTGATATCAAATGCAATTCTATGTAACAGGCAATATGTCAGGCAAAACGCTGATGCTCCTTCCGGGAACATGCTGTGACTGGCAGTCAAATTTCGGAAGCGTAATTGATGACCTTAAAGAAAAGTACCATGTGATATGCGTCAATTACGACGGATTTGACGGAAGTGACACTATATTTCCTGATGTGATCACGGTCACCGGAAAGATCGAAAAATACATTACGGATAACTTCGGCGGAAGGCTCGACGGAGCGCTCGGTTCTTCTCTCGGAGGAACCTTTGTCGGGCAGCTCATCATGCGTGAAAATGTTCACGTGGATCATGGCATCTTTGGAAGTTCAGATCTTGACCAGAGCGGTGTCCTGGCTTCAAAACTTCAGGCAGCATTGGTAACTCCTTTGCTTACCGGTGTTAAAAAGAGTGAGAAGAAAAAACAGAAGACAAAGAAGATGCTGATGGATTCATTCGAGATGAGCGATGAGGTGGCGGGCAAGTTCATCGAAGCCTTCTCGAAGTTTGATGTCAGATCGATAAAAAACGAATATTACACAGACCTTCTGACTCACCTTAAAGATGATATCCATGTTGAAGGAACGACTGCTCACTTCATCTATGCGAATAAGATGGGTGAGAAGTACAAAAAGAGGTATCTCAGATACTTTCGTGATCCTGATATCAGAGAGTTCGACATGCAGCACGAGCAGTGGCTTTTCGGTGAGAGAAGATTCGCCGAGCCGGTCCTAAAGGCAATCGATGAATTCATGGAGATCTGAAGTCATGAATGATAAAGAATACAAGGAGATCTCGATAAAGGAATTCACTAAGGCGGCAAGTGTCTATGAGACAGATCAGGCCGGCGTGTACAAGATGTGCAAAAAAGACTATCCGGATGTGCTCGCAGAACTTGAGAAAGAACCGTTTGACAGTCTTCTTGACTGCGGATGCGGAACCGCTCCGATGATCTCTTTGTTATATGAGAAGTATCCCGAAAAGCATTACACCGGGATCGATCTGACACCTAAGATGATCGAGATGGCAAAAGCCAAGAACATTCCGGGTGCCGAATTCGTTGTCGGTGACTGCGAGAATCTTCCTTTTGAGGAAAATTCCTTTGATGCGGTCATATGTTGTGAGAGCTTTCATCACTATCCGAATGTTCAGGATTTCTTCAACAGTGTTTACAGAGTGTTGAAGCCGGGAGGAAGGCTGATCCTGCGTGACATGACGATGAAAAGCAGGGCTGTGAGGTGGTTTTGCAACCATATAGAGATGCCGCTCATTAATCTTGCCGGTCACGGCGATGTGCGCATCTACGGCAAAGAAGAAGTTGCTGAACTTTGCCGGAAAGCCGGTCTGAAGATGGAGCTTTTCGAGAAACGCGGATTCTGCAGGCTTCACAGCGTGGCAAGAAAGCCTTTGTGACAGGTATGGTCTATGGAATCAAATAACAGGAAGATGGCTTTGGCCGGTATTGCCGGAACTATAGTATATGCGGTCGCCGATGCGTTTTTGTATCTTGGTACTGATATCGCTTCGGACAGTAAGATAACGCTGTGGCAGGTACCGGAATGGCGCCTGATGGCATCCATGTGGATAGGCGTCATTGGCAGTCTGCTGCTCCTTCTTGGATTCATAAGCCTCGCAAAGATGTTCGGAAGAGTTTTCAAAAAGGCAGGCAAGTTTCTGATACTTCCGGCATTTCTTTGTATTGGTGGCGTTCTCTACATGCATTTCGCTTTGGGAGTATACGCTCCGCTCACATATAATTCCGCAGTCAAAGCAGGTGTTACAGCAGAGCAGTTCTCTGTTCTTTTGGCAAACGCTGAAAGCTATATGAATCCTCTCACTCTTGTCCTGGTTATTCTCGGTTATTCAACGGAGATAGTACTTATCTACGGTATCTTAAGCGGAAGATTCGGTCTTAAGAAGAGACTTGTCTCTTTCATGTTCGGAGGATATGCACTGGTAGTGCTGGCGCTTGCCCTGATTGGAAAGCTGACCGGTGAATACGGCCTTCTCGGCTCAGTTGAAAGCCTTTTGGAAATGACCTTCTTTATACCGGCATATTTTTATTGGCGCAAAGAAGAAGCATGATAAGTGCGGGTTATGAGGTGAAGCATGGATCACGTTCTGCTAGAAAAACTGTCATACAGAAAGAATGTCAGGAAATGGCTTCGTTCCCGCTATGGAGATGAAGCAGATATCATCTGGCAAAAAGTCACTGATAACTACAATGAATACCTTAAGACCTGTCCTGATTACGGCGGCTCTGAAAACGGTCACAGCAGGGCAATCTACGGCGGTCTTCTTGTTTTCGCACTATATCCTGCACTGCCTGATGCTCCGCCTGTTTCCGAACTTCAGGATATGGTCTGTGAGATGTTCATGTCTCCGTTTAAAAAACTTGGAAAGATCTTTAACCTTAACCGTCCGCGTGACATGTGGCTGATCGATAAAGTCTTCCGCAAGAGCGGCAACAGGGACAGGAAAGATGCAGTCAGATATCCGGCAGGATTTATTAATGTTGATGCTCCTTATGACAGGGAACACCATGCATCAAGTTACAGTTTTACTCAATGTCCGAATGCGGAATTTGCAAGATCACACGGCCTTCTTCATGTGCTGCCTCTTCTTTGCAACTGCGATTACTGGGGGATCAGTAAGATCCACGGAGCGCTCATAAGAAAGGGTACCTGCGGGAACAGTCCCGTCTGTGATTATCTCGTTGTCGGGGATAAGAATCCTTTAGCAGGAAAATACAAAACTGTCAGAGATGAAGGCGGTTTTATCGTCAGCAGAGAGGAATAGGAGGTTACATAAGATATGGATATGCGAAGTGAGACAAATAACGCACATGATATGACCAGAGCAGCGCATCTGTTTAAACTTGGGATCATCGCTGCACTGATCGCTCTTATTGGTGACATGGTTCTCGGTTGGGGCGTTCCGGATGAATCACTTACCGGGCTTGAAAAGTACTTCTCCAGATATCTTACGGTATCAGATGCAAGGATCGTGTGGTCGTCAGTATTAGGACTTATCGGAATAACTGTCGAGACACTATGTTACTTCGGAGTTTACAGGCTTATCAAGATCAAGTCGGAGAAATATGCGCACATTTACAGGGCGGGACTCATCGGAATGACTGCATTCGGACCTTTTACCCATGTCATGTGCTGTGCTGTTATCTATCACCTGAAAGCTTTATATGCAGCAGCTCCATCTATTGCCATAGATGGTACTTTAAGATTTACCGGATGCTTTCTGCTACCCGTAATGACAGTGTTTTTCCCGTTCTTCCTTACAGCTGCGATAACACAGATCATTGCTTTTGCAAAAGGTCTGACACCTTTTCCTAAGTGGTGCTGGATCTTCTCGATCTTGTCAGGAATGATCGTTATTTCTCTTGTTAAGATCATCGGCAATTATCCCTTTGTATATGCAATATCGACCGGATGGATAAGCATCGGGAGCATAATCCATTTTGCAGGACTGCTGATTACCATGAAGAAAACGGAAAGGCATTAAAATGATCGACAGGAATAACAGGAAAAGGCTTGAAACGGCATTTATATTCGGATTCATCTCGCTGCTTTTGTGCGGTGTCGGTGACTGGCTGATAGGCTATGAACCTGAAGGCGGGCTTCCGCTTGTTTTAGGTATTACCTCTACAGCCATTGCGGATGTTCCTGCCTGGTTTTATGTGTTGTCATTCTTTTTCGGGATCCTGTCGGGATTCGGGTGTCTGTATTTCGCGCCTGCGATGATGGAGGTCCTGGATATCAAGGGGATCTCGAATGATTCGAAAATGTATAAGCTGATGAAATTCGGATTGAAGTCCGCACCCATGATGTTCGTGTCTTTTCATTGTGCATGCTGCATCTGTCTTCTGATGCTTCAGGCGGCTCTTCGTGCAGGACTTGATGTCAGCAAGGCTGAACCGGTTTATCTGCTGCCCGTTGCCGTTTCTATGGTGCCGTTCCTGATATGGTGTTTCCTGTGTGATATTCCCGTAACGGTCGCTTACATGTATTTCACGTTGAAAGGAAAGCTGGGGATCAGTAAAACAGCTTTCATATTATGTCCGATGGGTCTGAGCATCGTCTCAAAGATGATCGCAGCCATAATTGCTGCTTTGGGCAGCAAGCTGGCTTTCCTTGCTGCGTGCGGAGAATCGTGGGGATGGGCATTTATGTGCCTGGCATTCTATTTTGCGGTAAAAAAGGCAGCGACTGATAAAGGATAAAAGTCAGATCCGGATATCTGTTGACAACCGGATATGCCGAGTGTTATTTTATGTGCGTTAGCTAACAATGTTAGCGAATAAACCGTATAAAGTTAAGACACATGCCAAGAGATAAGACCGAGAATCACATTAAGATAATGGCTGCCGCCAAGGAAGAATTCCTTGAGAAAGGCTATGAGAAAGCATCCATGCGAAGTATCGCTGACCGCTGCGGCATGACTGCTGCGGGAATCTACCGCCATTGCAAAGACAAAGAAGACCTTTTCTATCAGCTTGTGTCTCCTGCAGAGGACAAGTTGATGGCATGGGCAAATAATCACATCAACAGCTATGAGAAGGAAGTTAAGAAGACGGGAAAGATCGTCTGGCATGATTCCTATATCGATATGATGAAAGAGATCATCTATCCCAATATGGAGGACTATCATCTGCTTGTCGCAAGGTCTAAAGGCACTAAGTATGAGAACTTCCTTCATGATATGACCGAATTGGCTCAGGATAGATTTATCTCATATCTAAAAGAGCTGAAGAAGGCCGGAGTTAAAGTTCCTGACATAACAAAGAAGCAACTGCATCTTTTGCTGTCAGCATATATAACGGCTCTCTTTGAACCTGTTATTCACAATTATCCGTATAAAGAGGCAGTAGGGGCCCTTGGAACGCTCGAGAAATTTTTCCTGCCGGGATGGAAACAACTGATGGATAGTTAAGTATAAAAACAATGTTCAAAATGACACTCACCGTTCGGTTCTTGAATGATCCGGGCGGTGAGACTCATTTTGGGGGTTAGTTAACAAATCAAGTTTGGTGTTAACAAAAGAAAAGGAAGGATATGGAAATGAACGGTGATGTGACAAAAGAGGATAAAAGATGGTTTGGAACCCTGCTTTCTTATGCTAAGGGCAGCGGAGGCAAGCTTGGGATATCAGTGATCTTTTCGATGGTCAGCCTTATAGCAGGACTTGTCCCGTATTATTTTGTTTATATGATGCTTGACCGTTATATAGCAGGAGATCTTGATAAGCCTTTTGTGTTGAGTTCCAGCCTTGCAGCGCTTTTGGCTTACTTATTGAAAGTGGTCTGTTTCGGAATATCGACCGGTATATCACACTATGTGGCATTTAACGTGCTGGAAGGATTAAGGCTTAAAGTTGCGGACACATTTTTGAAGGCTCCTCTGGGTGAGGTGTATGCACACTCGATTGGAGAGATCAAAAATGTGATCATCGATAAGATCGGAGATATCGAGCCTCCTCTGGCTCATGTCGTCCCGGAAGGTGCCGGTCATATCCTGCTTCCTATAGTATGCTTTGTTGCTTTGGCTTTGATCGATATACGCGTGGCGCTTGCTGCTCTTGCAGCGTTTCCTGTCGGTCTGGTATTCATGATGCTCACATTTAAACTGAGCGGAAAGAATATGGAGAAATACCAGAAAGCAAATGCCGGCATGAGCAGCATGATCGTAGAATATGTCGAAGGCATAGAAGTCATCAAGGCATTTGGAAAGACAGGCGCAAGCTATGAGAAATTTGCAAAGTCTATTTGTGATTACAGGAACTTTGTCATCGAATGGCTGAAGTCAACATGGATCACAATGAAACTGGCTTTCGCTTTTATGCCGGCTACGTTGCTTGGTGTTGTTCCGGTGAGCATTCTGCTGGTCAATAACGGAAGCATGACGGTATCGGAGATGGCATTAAGTATTATGCTCGCCATGTCCATGGTTATCAGCATGGCAAAGATAGAGGTGTTTTCCAACGGACTCAGACAGATGCAGTATACGGTCTTAGAGGTCAAGAAGTTTCTGGATATTAAGAGTCTGCCTGAACCTGAGAGCGCGAAGATCCCGTCTGAGTTTTCAATTGAAATGAAGGACGTTCATTTTACTTACGACGAGAGCCAAGGTGAAGTTCTGCACGGGATCGATCTTTATATACCGGAAGGAAGCTTTACCGCTCTTGTGGGACCTTCCGGTGGAGGCAAATCCACTGTTGCAAAGCTGTTAGCCAGATTCTGGGATGTGAGCAGCGGAAGCATAAAGATCGGCGGCATAGATTTAAAAGATATGAAGGTGGAGTCGCTGGCAGATATTGTCAGTTTTGTAACCCAGGATAATTTCCTTTTTTCGAGATCGATAAAAGAAAATATCAGGCTCGGAAAGCCCGGTGCATCTGATGAAGAAGTAATGCGCGTGGCCAAGGCCGCTTGCTGCGATGAGTTCATACAAAAACTTCCTGACGGATATGACACATCCGCCGGTGAGGCCGGAAAGAGGCTCTCCGGAGGTGAAAGGCAAAGGATCGCAATAGCACGCATGATGCTTAAGAACGCACCTATAGTAATACTTGATGAAGCAACGGCTTTCACAGATCCCGAGAATGAGACAAAGCTGCAGGAGTCGATCGCGAATCTGACAAAAGGAAAGACATTACTGGTAATAGCACACAGACTGTCCACGATCAAAAACGCAGAACGGATCGTGGTATTAAACGACGGCCGTATCGAAGACATCGGAACGCAGGAAGAACTGATGGAAAGATCGCCGCTCTATAACAGAATGTGGCAGGCTCACATAGGTGCCAGAAACTGGGCAGCAGGAAATCTTAAGGAGGCGTGAGAGATGTTTAGGACAATAAAAAGGATCATAGACTGGTGCGGCGGTTTTAAAAAGAATCTGTTTATCGGATTTGTATTCTCCTTCTTTTCTTCATGGGCTGTTGCAGCGCCGGTAGGCTATGCCGGATATGTAATAGCAGAGATCATAGAAAGCATCAGGAAGGGCAGTGGTATCGATCCGTCGCTTGCCTGGAAGAGCCTGATAATAATTACTTTGATGGTATTTGCAAGATTTCTTTTTGACTACCTGAAGGCACGATGCCACGAGAAGATCGGTTATGAACTCGTGGCGAGAGACCGTCTTAAGATAGGTGAAGCGTTAAAGCGTGTATCGCTGGGCTACTTCCAGACGAATGACACGGGTACGATCTTAAATGCCATAACTACAGGTCTTTCCACATTAGAAAACATGGGGATCCGCATGGTCGATAATTTTATCGGAGGGTACCTGAATTTCCTTTGTATCCTTTTGTTCCTTACGTTTATCGTTCCGGAATGTGCACTGATCGCCCTGGGCGGTGTACTTGTCTCGTTTATATTCCTGCTGATGATATCGAAGCACAGCGCTGACAATACAAAGGTCTTAAATGATGAGAATGAACGTCTTACAAGAGCGGCTCTGGAGTATACAAGGGGATTGCCCGTGGTCAAGTCATTCGGAATGGCAGGCGCCTCAGTGAAGGACTTTACCGAAGCCTGTGCCAGAGCAAAAAGAATTGCATTAAAGATCGAGTGGGGTTTTATTCCTTATAACTGCCTTCATATCTTTGCATTGAAAGCGGCAAGCGTGTGGATGATCATCTCTGTCATGTATGCCGGGCTTGCAGGCAGACTGGATCTTTCGATGGTGCTGATAGTGTCGTTCTTATCGATGTCAGTCTTCAATTCCGTGGAACCCATTGCTGACAGCGCTCATGTACTGTCCGTCATTAACAATGCATTTGACAAGATGGAGATGTTCTCTGATACAAATCTTCTCGATACAGAGGGAAAAGACATAAGACCTGAGACATTTGATATCGGGTTCTCAAATGTTGATTTCTCTTATTACAATGCTCATTCCACAGAAGACAGAAAGGTTCTTAAAGACGTCTCATTTGCGATCCCGCAAGGTTCAACCACTGCGATCGTAGGTCCTTCGGGGAGCGGAAAGACAACTATCTGCAACCTGATCGCACGCTTCTATGATGTTTCAGGTGGCAGCATTTCTGTTGGCGGAACCGATGTGAGGGAGTACAGCCTGGACAGTCTTCTTCGGAATATCTCCATGGTATTCCAGAATGTATATCTTTTTAATGATACGATCCGTGCAAATATCTGTTTCGGCAGGGAAAATGTATCTGATGAAGAAATGATAGAGGCGGCAAAGAAGGCACGTTGTCATGATTTCATCATGGAGCTGCCGGACGGATATGATACAGTCATCGGCGAAGGAGGCGGCACTCTTTCCGGCGGCCAAAAGCAGAGGATATCAATCGCCAGAGCGATACTGAAAGATTCCCCCATCATTATCCTGGATGAGTCCACGGCGAGTATCGACCCGGAGAATGAACATCTGATACAGGGGGCGCTTACTGAACTTTCAAAGGGTAAGACCGTTATCATAATCGCACACAGACTTGCAACGATCGAAGCGGCTGATCAGATACTTGTAGTAGATGACGGTCGTATCGTTGAAAGAGGAAAGCATGAGGAACTGCTGGCTCTTGACGGTAAGTATGCAGGATTCGTTAAGATCAGGAAGATGGCTGAAAACTGGCAGATCGCATAGCGGAACCTGCAAAGCAAATAAGATATAGCTCAAATAAGGGATAGCCGTGATGCTTATCCTGCTTCCTTTGAAGCGAGTTCCTTTTTTAATTCCGGTTTTCGCGAAAAACGGAACTGAAGATGGAATTTTCACCCTAAAACTCCAATAATAATTCCAATAATTGTCAATCTTGGAACTGTTTTTGGTATTTCCCTGTGACGCAGGAAAAACACAACTCCGTCGTTCATTTACAAAACAGGGTTGCCTCAATTGTGAGACAACCCTGATTAGTGAAGTTACTGACCGTAACTGGAGATCATTTCCGCGTATAAGCATCATGGTTACAGAATAGAGGAAATATAGAAAACACATGATGCTGTAAAGGTTATATACGCCAGATCTTTTTGGTTTTTTATGGCACGACATTATGATATCACGATAAACCCACTAAATCAATAGGAAATAGCAAGCAAATTCACTTAAATGTGTCTTAAAACAGCGTTATATATGCAAATAATACCTTGTAATATTACGGCTGAATAAACGGGCGGAGAGTATTCATTGCCGGTGTAACGAATGGTGCACTTTATTCGCACTTTAAAAGCAAGGACGATCTTTTTCAATACACATTGCTCCTGTCATAAACGGACGATGGATATGTACGAGGAAGAGAACCGAGAATACAGGATGATCAGTTCGGCAAAGAATATAAGACAATTCTTAAGCAGGCATATGGATCAGACCGTATCATGATCCATTTGTTGTTGGGTAAAACAGAAAAATCCGGAAAAAGCACTATATTGATCAAATTATACACACGGGCACGGTCGTTAATGGTAAAATAAAATATATTTTATGGAGGTCACATGACTATGCAGGAATCCGGCGAAATGTATCTTGAATCTATATTAGTGCTTTCCAAAAAAGGTGCACCCGTACGTTCATTGGATGTTGCCAAATACCTCGGAGTTTCCAAGCCGAGTGTCAGCAGGGCAATGGGACTTCTCAAATCAGGAGATTATATTTCAATTGATGACCAGGGATATATAACACTTAAGGATGAGGGATTAAAGATCGCAAAGAAGATCTACGAAAGACATGTCCTTATTACAGAGCTTCTTACAGATATCGGTGTTGATATAAAGACTGCCGAAGAGGATGCCTGCCGTATAGAGCATGTCATAAGCGACAAGACTTTCAAGGCTCTCAAGAAACATATCAAGAACAAGAAAAAATAATTTCGGCGTAAAATGCAAGCATAAACCGCATTGCAATGCCCATACACTGCAATGCGGTTTTTCTTATGACGCTGCAATAACAAAAAAGGACCCGGCTCAAAAAGGGGAAAGAGCCGGGTTCTTTTCATCTAACAAGTCAGGTAGAGGAAATCATTTTTTAACATGGAAAGCGTTAAGCTGAGGGTAGATCGCTGCATTTCCAAGTTGTTCTTCGATGCGGAGGAGCTGATTGTATTTGGCAACTCTTTCGCTTCTGGAGGGTGCACCTGTCTTGATCTGGCATGTATTAAGCGCTACTGCAAGATCGGCGATAGTTGTGTCTGCAGTCTCGCCCGAACGGTGTGAAGAGATAGCGGTGTAGCCGGCTGCATGAGCCATCTTGATCGCTTCCAAAGTCTCAGAGACTGAACCGATCTGATTGAGCTTGATGAGAATGGAATTGCCGGCACCGAGTTCAATTCCTTTGGATAATCTTTCTGTGTTTGTAACGAAAAGGTCGTCACCAACGAGCTGGACTTTGCTGCCGATCTTAGCAGTCATCTTCTGCCAGCCTTCCCAGTCTTCCTCATCAAGACCGTCTTCGATGGAGATGATAGGATATTTGTCTACAAGGGATTCCCAATGAGCGATAAGTTCATCGGATGTAAATTCTTTGCCGGACTTGGGCTGCTTATAAAAGCCTTTGCCTTTTTCACTCTTCCACTCGGATGAAGCAGCATCCATAGCGATCATGAAATCCTTGCCGGGTTCATAGCCGGCAGCTTTGATCGCTTCAAGGATCTTCTCGATCGCTTCCTCATCACTCTTAAGGCTGTTGGGAGCAAAGCCGCCTTCGTCACCTACAGCGGTAACATCACCCATTTCTTTAAGGAGTTTCTTTAATGAATGGAAGACTTCTGCGCACCATCTCAGGGCTTCCTTGAAGGAAGGAGCGCCTACGGGCATGATCATGAATTCCTGAGTATCAACAGCACTGTCAGCGTGAGCACCGCCATTTAAGATGTTCATCATGGGGACGGGGAGCCTGTTTGCATTTGCTCCGCCAAGGAATCTGTAAAGCGGGATATCAAGTGCTTTCGCAGCTGCTCTTGCCACTGCGATAGAGACAGCAAGGATGGCATTTGCACCGAGGTTTGACTTATCCTTGGTGCCGTCTGCCTCGATCATTGCGTTATCCACAGCGTAAGTGTCGAATGCATCCATTCCGATGATCGTATCAGCGATCGTGGTGTTGATGTTTTCGACGGCTTTTGTAACACCTTTTCCGAGATATCTGGATTTGTCACCGTCACGAAGTTCGAGGGCTTCGAATTCACCTGTGGAAGCGCCGCTGGGTGCGCAGCCGGTTGCTGTTGTACCGTCGATAAGAGTAACTTCAGCTTCGACTGTAGGGTTGCCTCTGGAGTCCAATATCTCTCTGCCGATAACGTTTTCGATGATCAGTTCTGTCATTTCAATTCTCCTTATGATCAGACCTTTTAAGGTCAGTTATTAAATCTCTCTTCCGCCCGGAAAAAAGAAAGGACCAAGATCCCGGACGGAAGGACATGATTTATTCGAGCGGTTAGCAACGGCTAACCCAAAAGAATATAACATAGCGATCTGGTATGTGTCAATCGTGTTTTCAGGTAATGTCTGAATCACTCGAAATTTGACAGGAATACATATGATTGACAACCGCGGACTGTCATGATAGAGTTAGCGGTGGCTAACCGAAAGGAGAAGAAAATGTCAGCTGACCAGCTTGTGAGATACTGTGCTCCGACATTGGCCGGGATAAAGACCGGAAGTTTGTTTACGCTGCATTTCACAACTGATGATATCAGGCATGACATCTCCTGCTTCAACAAAAAGATGAGGAAGAAAGGCATCCGCATAATTCCATTAAAGGTCTGTGAAACATATGCTTTGATCTACCTGTACAGACCGGAAATGCTGGAAAGAGATCTTAAAGATCCGGAAGCGGTGACCATACTCAAAAGATTCGGTTATTCAGTAGCCAGCCCTGACAGATGTGTAGCCGATCTCGTGAAAAGACTGAATTCATCTCCTGTATTTCCTCACGAGATCGGACTCTTTCTGGGTTATCCCCCCTCAGATGTTGACGGATTCATAAGGAATCCTAATGAGGGATTTTGTGTTGTCGGGTGCTGGAAAGTGTATTCAAATGCGGATAAAGCGGTGCGTACCTTTAACCGTTACAAGAGATGCACCGAGGAATACGGGAGGATGCTTAGAGCGGGCAGAACACTCGAACAGCTTGTTGTTTGAGTGCTGTTAATAAATATCACGAGGTACTTTTTATGAGTAAAGTTGCAGTTGTATATTGGAGCGGAACAGGAAACACAGAATCAATGGCTAAGGCTGTTGAGGAAGGTATCAAAGGAGCAGGAAGCGAAGCTGTACTCCTGACTGCCGGTCAGTTTGATGCAGGCAAAGTTTCCGAATTTGATGCTATTGCATTCGGATGTCCGGCAATGGGCGATGAAGTCCTTGAAGAATCAGAATTCGACCCGATGTTTACAGGTATCGAGGCTTCCCTTAAGGATAAGAAGATCGCATTGTTCGGTTCTTACGGCTGGGGAGACGGCCAGTGGATGAGAGACTGGGAGGAAAGATGCAAAAAAGCAGGTGCTGTCCTCGCTATAGATTCCGTAACAGCAAACAATGATCCCGACGACAGCGCCGTAGCGGCATGCAAGGCTTTGGGCGCAGCATTGGTATGAGGTAGTTCACTATGATGAAGCTCGTACTTGTAAGACACGGCGAAAGTGAATGGAACAAGCTGAACCTGTTCACCGGCTGGATGGATGTCGACTTAAGTGACAAGGGCAGAGAGGAAGCTGAAAACGCCGGAAAGATCCTGAAAGAAGAAGGCTATGACTTTGACATCTGTTACACATCCTACCTTAAGAGAGCGATACATACACTGAATATTGCACTTGATGAGATGGACAGGGCATGGCTTCCTGTAATAAAGACCTGGAAACTGAACGAACGTCACTATGGTGCTCTCCAGGGTCTGAACAAATCCGAGACTGCAGAGAAATACGGTGAGGATCAGGTTAAGATCTGGAGAAGGTCCTTTGATGTAAAGCCGCCCGAACTCGATGACTCGGATGAGAGGAGTGCGAAAAAGCAGCCGATGTACAGAGATGTGGATCCTGCCTTGCTTCCGAAGAATGAGAGTCTTGAGACAACGATCGAACGTGTGGTTCCGTTTTTCGAGGAAACGGTCAAGCCTGACATGAAGGCAGGAAAACGCGTGATCATCGCTGCTCACGGAAATTCACTGAGAGCACTGGTCAAATACTTTGACAATATGTCTTCTGAAGAGATAGTAGGCGTGAACATTCCAACTGCTGTTCCGCTCGTATATGAGTTTGATGATGATCTCAATGTGATCAGACATTACTATCTCGGCGATCAGGATGCACTAAAAGCTAAGATGGAGGCAGTAGCCAATCAGGGAAAAAAGAAATAAAGAGTTTTGGTCATATTAATCTCCTTTTTAAGTAGTGAGAGGCTGTCTCAAATGCAAATTGAGACAGCCTCTGTACTATTGGAACGGTTGACATTACGCATGCATGATGATAAAGTTAGCGGTGGCTAACCGAGAAAAGACGTTTTGTACGGCTGAGAAACGGAACAGATGCTTTGTCAGATGTTAGAACGTGCTAACAACGGGGCCAGACCGGTCATCTTATATCCCTGCAAGTTTCTCCGGAACGGCAGGGACGTACAAAAAAGGAATATAAACAGGTGTAACAATGTTAAAGACAGTGATCCTTGGACTTTTGATCCCGTTTATCGGAACCTCAGCAGGCGCCGCATGTGTCTTCTTCCTCAAGAAGGATCTGAAAGACAGTATTCAGCGTGCGCTGACAGGATTTGCAGCCGGCGTTATGGTCGCCGCATCCATATGGAGTCTTATAGTTCCTGCGATAGAACAGTCAGAGGATATGGGGAGCTTTGCGTTTCTTCCTGCTTTTACCGGTTTCTGGGCAGGAATACTTTTCCTGCTTTTGCTGGATCACATCATTCCGCATCTTCATGTCCGCATAAACCAGACTGAAGGTCCGAAGAGTAAACTTACACGTACTGTGATGCTTGTCCTGGCGGTTACGCTTCACAACATTCCTGAAGGCATGGCGGTAGGAGTAGTCTATGCAGGACTTATGAGCGGTTCGGCAAACATCACCGCAGGCGGCGCGCTGGCTCTGGCCTTGGGTATCGCCATACAGAATTTTCCGGAGGGCGCGATCATATCCATGCCTTTGTTCTCGGAAGGTAAGAGCAAGCCGAAGTCATTTGCTTTGGGAGTCTTATCGGGTGCAGTGGAACCGGTCTTCGGAGCGCTTACAGTACTGATAGCCGGACTGGTCGTTCCGGCGATGCCATATCTTTTGTCTTTTGCTGCAGGCGCGATGCTCTATGTGGTCGTTGAGGAGCTTATTCCTGAGATGAGCCAGGGCAGACACTCAAATGTGGGCGTCATATCATTTGCGATAGGATTCAGCCTGATGATGGCGCTTGATGTAGCGCTTGGATAATTACCGTCAACGGAAGCTTCAGGTTAAAGCCGGATTGCCGATCGTTATCGACAGGTTAAGCCTGTTTTCATCATCTATACCGAAATCTTCCCTGTAACAGCAAAGGCCGGGAATGCTAAGAGTGATCTTTCTGTTCATTATCCAGACCATGACAAGGATCGTTAACGAAAGGAGAATGTTGCCGCAGACCTGTGCTATCCAGATGCCGGTCATTCCCAGGAATCCCGAAAGGATATAGCTCAATAACGTCACATATAATATGCCGTCGCAGACGACGATGATGTTTACCGCGATCTTGTGATCCATGCACCGCCACAGGTCTCTCATACCTACAATAAAAGTCGAGAAAGGTGCATATATGGGAAAAAGGGCAAATCCGAGCAAAGCCATCGAATACACGGTGCTTGACGGATCGTGGAAGAACAGATTGGTCAGAGGATAAGAAAGTGCGGAAAAGACCAGGGCGGCTCCAAAAACGATAGGGATCGCTTTCTTCAGATATATCTTCATGAGAAGTTCGATCGCGCTCCTGTCCTGTTCTCCGGTATAGATACTTGCAAGAGTGATCATCGCAGATGACATTCCTGAAGGTACCGCCCAGTAAACATAGCCGAACGAGTTTACAGCGGCAAATGAAGCGAGTCCGTCACTTCCTGCAAACCTGAATATGATCGAATTAAGGATGATGCTCTTAAATGCAAGCATGAACTGGGTGGCTGCTGCCGGGAAGCCTTTTTTCGCTATATCTGCAAGATCTTTGATGTGAAGTTCTGTAAAGTCCAGCGCGAAAACTGATTTTCCGGAAAGAAAATAGACAACCGCGATCATTACCGGAACCCAATTTGAGACGGCAGTCGCAAGCCCCAAACCGAATAAGCCCATGTTCATTACTTTTATGAAGACATAATCGCAGATGGTATTCGCGGCGAACATCCCGCCAATGCCGATGTAACCGAGTTTTTCCTTTTTCTCAAGCTGGAAAAATGATGTCAGCTGGGTGCCGAGAAGGTAGGGGATAACACCGCTGCTGATGCCTTTGAGATAGCTGATGAGATTAGGAGTCAGGGGATTTTCCGGGCTGGTGCACATCCCCGCTGCGATATGCGGGAAGAAAAAGAAAAGCACCGTTCCGGCTATGCCGATGACAGATACGGTGATCATGTCGAGCGTGAAAATGCTCCTGGCGCGTTTTAATGTGTTCTCGCCGAGATACCTGCCGCAAAGGATCTGCGCTCCGCCGAATATAAGCGCGTTTATGGTATCAAGACCTTTTGCCATTGGTCCGTAAAGACCGGTCGAGGCAACGGCTTCGGGACCTATGAGGTTGCTTGCAAAAGCGCCGTCGATGATGATATTGACGCCGCCGCACATGACGAGAAGTATCTGCACGGGAACGAGACTGAAGAACAGTTTCCCGGTTATCCTTTCATCGTAGCCCTTGATCATGTAAGTCCTTTAAATATCAATACTGTATTTTGAGTAGATTTTATCAGTTCTTTTACGGATTGATAAATAATTCATACTTTGATTATGGGAATATTCACATTTGAATGTGAAAATATAGTCAGCATCTAGTGAGCCGGAATACCGCTGCTCTATTGCCCGGGAGAAAAAGTTATGAAAGACAATATTGACCAGGAGTATAAGCGCCTAGTTATATTTAATATATTCATGATCGTCTTCTTCGGTACACTTCTTGCCGCCGGCTCATTCGCGGATGAACAGATTGCGCGTTTTTTGTATTCGCCTGACAGATTAAAGGATAAGAGATTTATCTTCGGTCTGACCGGAATGCTCTTTGCCATTATGATCATGTTTACGAGGATGATACTCGGAGCGCATTACCTGAGTGATGTTGCATCCGGCGCGGTCATCAGTTCGTGCATAGCTTTGGTATATACGGTTATCCAGCATAAGAACTCAGGCATCAAGGCCGGGAAATAAAACAATTTGGAGGTATTATGATGAGCAGTCCCGAAAATAATAAGGTTCCCAAAAAAGACAAGCCTTTGCGTGAAGTATCGGTCGAAGGATGCGAGCTCATCGGTAAGGGAGGAAACGGCGCGGTCTACCGTCTTGACCCTGAGACGATCGTAAAGGTGTATTTCGGGGAGCGCAACAGTCCTGAAAAGATAAAGCAGAACAGGGAAGTCACGAAGAACGCGTTTGTTCACGGGATCCCCACGACCATTGCGTTTGACATGGTGCGCGTGGGGGAAAACTATGGTGTTGTTTTCGAGATGATCAATGCAAGATCACTGGCTCAGGAGATATCCGCAAATCCTGACAGGCTGGATGAATATGCGAACATGATCGCCGATACCCTCATCAAGCTTCATAATACGGAATTCGAGCCTGGCACTCTGCCGGATTCCAGAGACAGGTGCAGGGCAGACATTAAAGCAACTGCCGATGCGGGTTTCTATACACCGGCTGAAGTTGAAAGACTTAACAAAGCGGTGGACAGGATACCTTACAGAAACACATTTATACACCAGGACTTCCATCCGGGAAACATAATGTTCCAGAACGGCGAGATAGTTCTTATCGATGTGGAAGACGCGGGCTTAGGCCATCCTGTCCTGGATCTGTCATCGATGCATCTGGTATATGTCACTGCCGCGAAAACCAACTGGAAATCGACCAATATGGGCTTAAACAAAAAGCAGTTTTCGAGGATCTGGGATATCATTGTCAGGAAGTACTTTAATACCGATGACCCGAAGGAGATCGCTGAGATCAACCGCATTCTTGAAGGTTATTCGCTGATAAAGATGATAAGAGGACTTGCGACATCGCCTTCGGTTCCGAACATTCTCAGAAAGCCGCTGGCTGCAGGTCAGAAAAAGAAACTGTTTTCAGTGATAGATACACTGCATCCGATACCGTAAATGCTGAAGGGATAACAGGAGGTGCATATATGACAGACAATAAGATCTTACTGCCGGGGATACGTAACGCCAGGGAACTCGGCGGATATCCTGCAGGGGACAGAGTTGTTAAGAAAGGCGTTCTGATAAGGAGCGGCTCGCTTAGCAAAGCAGGGCCTGAAGATGTCAGGATCCTGAATGAGGAATACCATGTTCAGACCATCATCGATCTGCGCATGGGAAGCGTAATAGACGGCGAACCCGACGCTGAGGTGCCCGGTGCAAGGCACATAAATCTTCCTGTCGTCGAGATGGAAGACTTCATCGCGAAGGCTAATCCTGATCTCCTGAAGGTCTATATGGCTGATAAGATCGACAAGATGGCCATGTTCGATCTTGAATACGAGAGCGGCCTTTTAGGCCCGGAGATGTATATCCTGTTCCTGCTGGGTGAGAGGGGAAAGAAAGCATACCGTGAGTTCTTCAGGATCCTTATTGAAAATGATCCTGACAACGGCGCACTCCTGTGGCACTGCGAGGACGGCAAGGACCGTGCCGGGCTTGCCGCCATGCTGCTTCTTACAGCTCTTGGAACGGACATGGATACGATATTTGATGATTACCTTCTTACGAATGTGAATAATGCGGCCAAACTTGAGAAACTTAAGGCTGATGTCGAAGCCTTCGGCATGCCGCCGGAAAAGGTCGAGGCGCTGCTCTTTGTGTCCGGCGGGGTTTTCGAGCGGTACATGAGATATGCCGTTGATACGCTCGAAAAGCGTTACGGCAGCGTGACCGGCTACATTATGGAAGAACTCGGCATAACAGACGCAGACATAGCTCTGCTCCGTGAAAAGTATACAGCCTGAGAATACGCCCTGACTGTTATATACATCACCGGTACTGTATAATCCTTTTGGGAATAAACAGGCAGATGTCCTGATCGAACCAAGGGGTTATATATGGAGATAGTATGCAGTTACAGAGATGATGATAAGCTCAGAGCTTCATTTAATGAGCTGGCGGGCAAGGTTTTCGGTGGACTGAATTTTGAGAACTGGTATCAGAACGGCTTCTGGAAAGATAATTACATTCCGTATTCGGTTGTGACAGACGGTAAAGTTGTATCTAATATTTCAGTTAATGCATGTGATATGAACTATGACGGCAGTACCGTTTATCTTATCCAGCTGGGCACTGTCATGACCGATCCTGATCACAGGGGAAAGGGTTATTCAAGAGCTCTCATGGAGAGGATCCTCAGCGATTATGAGGATAAAGTGGACGGGATATACCTTTTTGCCAACGATTCGGTCGTTGATTTCTATCCGAAGTTCGGATTCGCGGAAAGAAAGGAATACCGGTTCAGCAAGACTGTTGATATCAGCATTGACAAGACGGCTGTCCCTGTTCCGATGAATGATAAAGACTGCTGGGATAAAATGACCGGGATACTGGACGGAAATGAGCAGAACGGCAGATTTTACATGGTATCCAACACAGGACTTTATATGTTCTACCTGTCGCAGTTCATGCAGGAATGCGTTTTTTATATTCCTGAGTGTGACAGTTATGCGGTCGCCGAGGAAGATGATGACACTCTGATGATCCATGCGGTGATCGGCAAGGGCAGTATCGATGACGTGATAAGGGCATTCGGAAAAGAGATAAAAAATGTCCTTCTTGGTTTCACGCCTTCAGACATATCAGGATTTACAAAGAACGAATATATCGAAGAAGATACTCATCTGTTTGTGAAAGGCGGTTTTTTTGACCGGACAGCAGATGATGAGTATATGTTCCAGGCAATCACACACGCCTGACACATAATGCTGACGGGATAACAGGGGGATCAAAATGCTGTTTAGTATCATCTCAATCGCCGCAAACATATTGTTTTTTGTCATCTTAAACATAAGATTCTATACGGACCGCGCGCATTTGCCGGACGGACTCGAAAGAGAATGGAACCGCAGTCCTATAGAAAGGCTCAGTCTCTCTGATCAAAACTATCTGCTGTATCTGCAGATAGCTCTGGCAGTTGTCAGTGTGATTACGAGCATCCTGATACTTGCAGGCGTAAAGAACAATGTTGTCAGGATAATCCGGCTGGTCAGTTCCATCGCATCCCTGATCATGTTCATCATCATCCTAATCGTTACAAACAACACTCACGCCAAATACGCTTAACAAATAGTTTTTATTGACAAAGGTGATTTACGTGATAACATATGAACAGTTATTCATATGAATAAATGCTCATATGTTATGGGAGGTACCTATGTTTTGGAGCAGAATATCCGGGATCTATGATCTGATCGAGAATATATACAACGGCAAGGCAAACGCGAGGGCCACTGATTATGTGGCATCTCTTATGAGCAAGGACGATGAAGTGCTGGAGTGCGCGTGCGGAACGGGAATGTTCAGCGTGAAGATCGCACCCCGTGTAAAAGAACTTACTGCAACTGATTTTTCTGACGGGATGCTCAAGCGTACAAAGAAAAAATGCGCCGTGATGGACAATGTCCGTGTCGAGAGCGGAGATATTACGGATCTCAAATATGAGGATGCCACGTTTGACAAGGTAGTTGCCGCAAATGTCATTCACCTTCTTGATGACCCCAAAAAAGCCATTGATGAACTCAAAAGAGTAACAAAGCCCGGCGGAACGATCGTGATACCGACATATATCCATTTCAAAAAAAGCGTAGCTGCCGGACTTTTTAACAAAGCGGGAGCCGGGTTTAAAAGGCATTTTGATGAGAATACTTATAAGACCTTTTTCGCTGAGATAGGCATCGAAAACGTGAACTTTCAGGTATGCGAAGGCAGAATGGCATGTGATGTTGCTGTTTTCGAGAACAGGTGAAACAGGTTTTAGGGACAATTTAGGGATATTTCAGGACGTAATAATATTTTAATTTAGAACTCTGTATTATTTTGCGCGCAGATATTATAATTAAAGCATACCAGATAACCCAGGGGTCTAGTATGAATAGGAAGATGATTGCGATAATCGCGGGAGCAGCAGTTGCGGTAATTGCGGTAGCAGTTACTCTCGTTGTTGTGTTTTCTAAGGGGAACAGTTACCGTCTCCTTAAATTGTTTGAATTCGAAGGTACAGGTTCAGTAACTCGTGAGAATAAGGGTGATATAACCCCCTATACAAACATGGTCCTCGAGAGCGGCGATATAGTCTCGCTTGTTACGGGAACTATGACCATCCAGGCCGACGACGATAAGTTCATTTATCTTGATGAGCACACGACCATCCAGCTCGTAGCTTCAGGAAGCAGTGCCAACAGCAAGACATCGATCGAGATCCTTGAAGGCGGTATTACGAGCGATATCAGAAATAAGCTTTCTGCTGATTCCTCATACGAGATCAACACTCCTAACTCCGCGATGTCAGTACGCGGTACCGTATTCTATTCATACGTATATGAGGTCGACGGGATCAAATACACGAGAGTCTGCTGCTTTGAGGGTGCAGTCGCTACAAAGCTTTCTTATAACGATGGTACTGAATCAGCTGATGAAGTGTCTGTTCCCAAGGGAAAAGAGGTCATCATCTATGAGGACGGCACAACAACTGATTATCTTTATGACGAACCTCAGGAAATCAATTACAGCACACTTCCCAGAGATGTACTCGAGAATCTGAAAGATCTGATCGACACCACAGGCGTTGACCTGTCTATCACGAACGAAGAACTTACACGTCTCCTCGAAGGACCTTACTACATTACATTCGTATATGACGGCACAGAATTTGGAACACAGGAAGTTGAAAAAGGCGGATTCGTACAGGTACCGTTCCTGAATCCGTCCGTCACGGGCGGCTGGGACTATGACTTTGATGAGCCTGTCGAACGCGATATCACGATCGAATGGATAGAATAACCGATTAAGCAAAGAGGGTGATGCTTATGAAGAACAGGACAATAACTAAGATTGTAAGCTGCGTTTTATGTACTGCAATATCGATGCAGGTTGGGCTCGCATTGACCGATGAGAGGGTTAATGCGGATGGAAGAATATCATATATACCACCAGCTATCACATTTTCAACGGATGAACTTGCAACATGCAACTGGTATATCACTAACGGTACTTCCGGATACAATGTCTGGAGCAGTGACACCGGTACATCGGATAATCTGCAGTTTTCTGCCATAACAGTTGGAGGCGGCTGGGCGCAAGTTATTATAGGCGGCTCTAATGGTGAAGCTGCTGAAGTCGAAGCATCTGTTAAATTTGACAGTTCTAATAACGGACGCCCTTATTTCCAAGTCAATAAAGGCAGTACGCTTAAGTGTACAGGTATATCCGGTGATGCTTATCTTTTTGTTGTAGATCAAGAAGGAAAATTAGAATGTGACACATTTGATATGTCTACTTATAGTGGATCTACAAATAATTACGGCACCATTGTCGCAAATGATATGATCATTGAAACCAATGAGATAACATGTTGGGATGATGCTACGTTTGAGGTTAGCGATTCTTTTACAATAGGCACAGGCACCTTATATGGAACTGTTGTAGCCGAACTGGATACAGTTATTAACTCCAGCGGTGCGACTTTTACTCTTTCAGCTGGCGGTGCCACCAAGAAGATCACCGGTGTGGTCAGCAACAAGACTGCGGCTGAATTGTTAGATGATCCTGAGGTAGAACTTGCAAGTGTTCCTAGTGTTTATTGCGGTCAGGACTATGATTTCACTCCGTATATCAGCACTGCAGCTGGTTATGGTGGTGAACCATATCTTGAGTTTAAAGATTCTTTGACGGGAAGTACTTATGAAATTGGCCATCAACCTAGTTCGTTATCTGCTCTTGGTTACAGGGTTCGCGCGGTTGCCCCGGCATACGGAACATATTATGAAGATTATTCGACTTGGCAATCATTTAGTTTCAATTTCCTTCCTCTGAATGAGCTTTATCCCGATGGTGCTCCATATGTCACAGTAAGCAATGCTGTTAATGATTACTATGTCAAAGATGATTATCTAGTCTTGACAGTTCCTGAAGGAATACATATAGCATGTCCTAATTCTCCGACGCTTGGATCAGATTTTTATTCGTCGGTAACGATTCCTCTCAGCGAGATCTATTATGGTTCAGGTATCGAAAACATTAACAGTGATTTCGCCAAATTTATTAATCAGGATTATTCAATCATGTTCCGTGTATCTGATGATGATTCAACGATCAATGGTGCTGCGACTTCGCCAATGTCGATCAAAGATGTCCTTGTCGACGCTGATGATCTGATCTTTGATTTTGATGATCCTTATGTTGGTGTTGAGATGGTAGATGACGTTGAAGCGTCCATTGAGGACGGGATTCTTACCGGAGATGTTGTTACGATCGGAATCAGTGACGAGAATCTTGATAAGATCTATGTTAATGGCGAGCTTTATGAAGATTACGAAGAAGTTGAAGAAGGTTATATTCAACTTACAATAAACAGCACGGCTGATACGGCAACGGATTATACGATCAAAGTTACGGATCTTTCCGGAAGAGAATCGACATTAGAGTTTACGCTTTACCCTTATCAGCTTGACGCCACAATCGAGCTTTCTGTTCCTGATCCCATCTATGTTGACGATGATTACGAGATCGGCATTAAGACTAACTCAAACAGTGATGAGATCTCGTATCAATATGACTATAGAAACATCAATAGAGTATTAGAGGGTAAACCGACAGAAGCCGGAGAATATGTTGTAGAGGTAAAAATTGCAGAGAATGAGTTCTATACAGAAGTTTCAGATACAATCGATTTCGATATCATCAGAAGGACACCTGATGTTTCAGTAACAGTTCCGAAAACATATGTCGGTGATGAAATAGCGCCGGTATTAACAGGTGTTCCTGAAGATTACGATGAGGAAACAATTATTTACGAATATAAGCTCAGTACGGATGAAGATTCTGAATATTCTGAGACAGCGCCTGAGGCTGCAGGAGACTACACCTTAAGGGTCACGCTTCCCAGGACACGCAAATATGAAAAAGTAACAAAAACCACTGCATTTACGATCAGCAAGAATGCAGTTACTGCTACTGTATCCGTTGACGATATTCTTATCGGCGGAGAAATAGATCCTGAATTGACTGTTGATCCGGAAGATTATGACGGAATGGATGGTATCAAGTACGAGTATAAGCTCAGCACGGCTGCTGATACAGCTTACTCGACAACCGTTCCTACTGCTGCAGGTACATATACTGTAAGAGTCACTCTTCCTGAGACAGATACATATGCAGGTAAGACTTGTGAAGATGAGTTTACTATCAGCAAATATGAGATCGAAGAAGGAAGTGTTACGGTAACAGTCAAGGATATCTTTGTCGGAGATACGGTTAAGCCTGAACTGTCCGGTATTCCTGAAGATTACTACGGTGAGATCACATATATGTACAAGGGCAGTGATGACACTGAATATACCGGTGATGTTCCCGAGACAGCAGGCACATATACCGTATTGGCTAAACTCTCTTCAACAGATAAGTATTTAGGTACATCCTGCACATCTACGTTCAAGATCAGCAAGAACAGTGTTATCGCAACGGTATCTGTTGCAGACTTCTATGTCGGCGGAAAACCTAATCCCGTTGTAACGACTGTTTCAGACGGCGATGTTACTTTCGAATATAAGTCGGCTGATACTGCATATTCAAAAACAGTACCTACTGCTGCAGGTGAGTATACTGTCAGAGCAACTGTTGCTGAATCAGATAAGTATCTTGGCACATCCTGCACGGATACTTTCACCATCAGCAAGAATGCAGTTACTGCCACTGTTTCCGCAGATGATATCTATGTCGGCGGAACACCAGATCCTGTCGTTGAGATCGATCCTGAAACTTATGACGGAAAATACACTGTTGTTTATGAGAATGAAGCAGGTGAGAAAGTAACGGCGTTCAATACTGCAGGCAAATACAAGGCCACAGTTACTCTTCCGGATACTGAAGCTTACAAAGGTACAACCTGCACAGATACTTTCAAAGTAAGCAAGAAAGCCGTTACTGCAAAAGTATCAGTAGAGG
>Ga0247609_10001447_pt1 | contig 28124 bp, 18 predicted proteins | sample 172DNAGHGlowgp2_FD_193487 | JGI IMG/M metagenome (GOLD analysis project Ga0247609, IMG submission 193487) | Sheep rumen microbial communities from Palmerston North, Manawatu-Wanganui, New Zealand - 1728 DNA GHGlow gp2 | ecosystem: Host-associated > Mammals > Digestive system > Stomach > Rumen ... | reverse complement strand
CTGAACATCAAACCAATCGAAAAGGAACGGCTGAACAATATGGCAAAGGTATTGAAAGAAATCCACGCCATCAGTATTAAGGAAGAAGACATTATTAGAATCGCGAACACGAGGGACAACGCTGAATACCCCATCAAGACGGCGGGAGTGACTGTTTATGTCGGAGTTTCAAGAGGTGAAGCGTGTTGCGTGAAGGGTGCGCTTGAAGTCTGCATAGGATGGATGGAATACACAAACTTGATGGACGAAGGATGCCCCGACAAGATGCTTCAAGACAAAATGTTATCAAAAGAGGACGATTTTATTTATTATTGGATTGATAATATGTTTGATAAAGTGGTCGTGCGTTTTGACAAAGACGGCAATCCGTATGTAAATTGGGACTCGCTTGCAAGAGCCAATCGCGTCATACACGGTGGACTTCGCCACATCCTTCGCGGAAAGGCATAGTACACAATAGGCTCATACCGTTTCCATCACCTGATAACAGAAGAAGAATTCAACAAGATGAAAAGCACGCTGCCCGTTGAGATTATTGGCGACTTGGAAACTGAAGGCGAAGATATCGAGATATCGAGGAACTGATGAGCGTACAGACAGCGGACAAAATCAGGAACGGGCTTCAAAACGGTGCTTACAAACTTGTGGCATAGAAGAAAGGGAGGCTCGCACCTCCCTCCCTGACAAAGATACTGTATAGCGGTTATTCTCCAATCCGTTTTATCCGATTCTGCGAAAACGGATTCGCTTCGTTGTTTTCCCGTGTTATTTCTATAGCACCAACATCATTGAGAATCAGAATCCGTGGAAGATTAAACACCCGTATAATCTCCTCTGCTGTGGCAATCGTTCCCGCTCGGTCGCTTATCGAACCAATGAGGCTGACACAGATGCTCTTCTCGTTCCAGACTGATTCTCCGCTTTTATGGTCGCCACAAAAATAGCGACCAATGGTGAAGCCGCTATCACCCTGCCTATTCTTGCGACGCACATACTTTGTGAGATGTAGCGATAAGGATTCGACTGTAACCTTGCCATCAATGCTGTATGGAAGGACGATGACAGCATTTTCTATTTTTGAGTGCGTGACATTGCATTCGAACAGATGTTCGGCAGGTTGGATTATTATGTCTCCCACTGCCACCTCTATCTCGTGTGTGTTGCGGGAATTGTCTTTATTGATTATCTCAAACTCTTTGATTTTTAATATTTTAGTTGCTCCCATAACGGTGATATTTTTTCATAAATATTTATAGCCATTATAAATACCCTATGAAAAACATATTAGACATTATGAACGATTTAGAGGTACAAATTGGCGAAACACCCCAAGAGCGAGAGGACTTTTTGAGCAAATCCGTAAACAATTTTCTTGACAGGGTGTATTTTGCCTCCCATAGCATACTCCACCAAATCCTTTCCCCCATTCACGGATTCACTTACGAGGAGTTGCGGATACTCGTTGATTCAGTGAAATCATACTCCCCATCAGCGACTGACCCCGTGGCAATTTGCATTGTTGATTTGTTGGAATCACTCGCTGAAGCCCAAAAGCAAGGATATAGTGGGCTTGACGACATTATGGGCAAGATTGTGGGATTGGGCAACGCGGAATCCTCGGAATTATGCTATAGAGTATATGTCTATCTGCGTTTCAAACAGATAATGACAGAGTGTTTCAAGCAGTTCTAAAGTCACCTATCTTATTCAGATTGATTGCACCACTGTATGAGGCTGTCAAGAAGATAGAGCCTGAAAAATATCTCAACAGCCTCTCCGTCTGTTATGTTATGGGCTTTTCTTTTCCATTCGCTGTCGTTTTTCACGGAAATCAATTCGATAGCCATTATGTTCTTAAAACCCATCATTTTGGCAAGAATGGGGATGCTTTTAATGTTATTTTTCGAACTATATATCAGTTTAAGGTCTTCTTTTGTGAATTTTCCGACTGGTTTTAAAAGAAAGTCTTCAAAGTCAAATTCGTTATTGATTTTCCCAAAGTTCAATTCGTTCATATATTGCGTATGTTCTTGATGTATTTATGATGACCCTCTTTGGTGGTCATTCATACAAAAAACGAGCAGCCGACTCCTGAACGGGAATCGGCTGCTTCGAGTGTAATTGCCAAACAGGTGGGTTTACCTATTGGCGGCAAAGATACATTTTTTGAAATGAGCAACTTATGAAAAAAAAAGAGGTCTGTGAGGAGACACACTTCGTGCTTGCCTGCCCTCTTATATATGAGTTATATATAACCGCATCATTTGTCATATTTATCGTCAGCACCTACTCTCTTTTCCCCATTAAAACCTGCGCCCTCCCATATACCTACTTGGTCTAACAACTCTTGTGCGTTGTGGCTGGTACAGTCCTGTTCCCAAACGAACTGCTTCATTCACCCAATGTTGCAACTGCTGTATCAAACCATTGCGGTCGATACTTACAGCAAACAGTTGTTTCTCTTTTGGGAAGTTTCTAACATTGAACTTTCCTATCACACCGAGGTGGCAAAGCAGCATCTGAACGGCACTGATAAACCGTCGCTGTATTACGGGGTCGAGATTGCCGTAGTCCGTTTGGTGTTTTTTCACGAATCCATACAGACCGTGGTAGTCTTTTTGCGTCAAAGTATATCCTGTTGAGAACAGGCAATAAATCAGCGTTTGGAATTTCCAAATTCGAGATTCGTCATCGGAGTTCTGTATCAAGAACTCGGAAATGCTGTCCTGCTTTCGGATTTCAGTAGCCTCCGACAACACCTGTTCGTCTCCCTGCGGGTTGTTAATCCACTTGCGATTGTCAGGGCTATTTAAAAGGAAATCGGTCAGCGTATCCTTGTCAACAACATCTGCATCCTTGAACAGTTGGCTTACATCTATTTCCACACAGGCTATCTTCCTTTCACGGATTTTCTGTGTTTTCTCCTCATCGACGGCGTGGCTGTACAGTATCTCCACCCATAGCGTTTGTTCGTTGCCCTGCTCGTCCCGATACTTGCACAGGCAATCGGGCTGAAGGTCGTCTTGGGCGCACTCCTTAACCACTTCCGTGAAAGTCTGTTGCCGTTGAGGGTAGAAGCAATAACGCCCCACATAGGGTGGCAAAGTCAATGCCTTGTATTCTTCTAATATTGCCTTTGACAGCAGGTGCAATTGACTCTCAAACGCACCTTTGCATTCTGCGACCGAATGGTGTTGGAAATGATGACGCTGCACCTCTCCCTTGTGCGCCTCCAACGCGAATCCGCATTTTGGACAAATACAGTTGCACGCCAAACCGCTCGGCACATCCTCTATATTGCGGAGTTCGCCCGTGGTTTTGTCTATTCCGTATGTGACAAGGTGCAATGGCATAATACTTTGTGTTACGATTCATTGTTCTCTTCATCCCCAGTTACACCATCCTCCTCGATTTTGTATCTGAAAATATACCCGTTAGGGACTATCGTAAACTCCTTGCTTTCAAGAAAATTGTCGGAATCGAAAGGCTTGAACACTCTTTTGGTCGGATTATCGGATTCAATGTTTGTAATATGGAACAACTCATATCTTTCCCTGTTTTCTATGCCGAATTCTGTTTCCGCTTTTGTGAGTGAAAATTCCGTGACATCATTCTTTGAAGATTTAACCTCCACATAAGTCCATTCACCATTACTGTTCTTATAACGAATGTCATAGTGATTGTTGTCAGAACCTTGGACATTCTCACCAAAATCTTGGGCGTATCGGGATTCCCATAATACATTATCCTCGCCGTATTGCTTAATCAGAAAATCCACCACCATCAGTTCTCCCATTTTGCCAATATCATCACTCTCACTCTTTCTTGAGGTATTTTTCTCCTGAACTGATTTTCCAACAGAACTTTTCCCTCGTACACTTGTTCCTTTCGGCTTGTTGTTTGAATTGGATATGTCTTTCCGCTTAATCTGCTCGGTTGATTCTCTGAACTGTTTGCTCTGTGCCATTTCTCGAATCATATCATTGCTCTTGCCCGAATCAGCACTTGTGCTGTTCTGAACATTCACAATGGGAATATTCTTCTCCTCATATTCTTTCAGAATCCTATCAAAGCGTCCAAAACAAATCAAACTGCGATACGCATTTGTTGAAATGATGTCGTCCATCAGTTCCTTGTTCGGGGTAGGCATTTCTTGGATTGTTTGTATAAGCAATCTCTTTTGTTCTTTGAAAATATCGTTTACGGAAATCGGATTGGTTTCATTTCTCAAATTTACTCCGAAGGATTCCTCTATTGCCGCATAGAAAAACTCTTCGACATCCGCAATCACTTCAGGTATGTCAAAATCAAAAGACTTGTAGTTTTCAAGGTCACTCAAAAACTCACTTTGTCGGTCTTCTGTTTCGTTTTTCAGCCGTTGGTAATGCAAAGAAGCAAATGTGGTTTCCTTATCTTTTCGCAAATCCTGCAATCTCCGCTTGTAGTATGAACGGAAATTCACTTTTGTGCTGGAATGACGATTGAAGTCCGTTGCATTTATGCCTATTTTATCAAACAAAGAAGACAGACATTCTATATTACCCTCATCTTTAAGGTCATTGTAATTGAGGGGAAAGTCTAAAATGGAAACACCTGCTTTACTTTTCACTTTGCTGACAAGTTGTTGCTCCGTGATTCTTTGATAGTAAGATGTTCTATCACCTAAAACAGAAAGAATGTCCATCCAAAATATAGTTTTGGGGTCATCGCTTATTTCCATTCGTTCCTTTGCCATATTGACACTTTCCCATCCATAACCTGCTTCTTGGAAAACTTCTTCAATATCGCTTTCGTTTTCCAAATGTTCAAATATTGAACTATACTGTTTTTGTATGGTTTGAGAGGTATCCCCGACACAATCCGCCGCTATTTGGGCTATTGTGTTTGAGATTTTCAGTTTACTAAAACCAGTTTCATCGTTCAAGTACACATAGTATAAGTTATTGCAACAAACATATTCGTATGGGTTAAGAGTGAACGATTCCGTTTGGGAATCTTGACATTTGAATGACACCTGTATCTCTTTGCAGAATTTGATTGTCAGTTCTCTAATGCGCTGCAAAGTTCTATTATCCTCATCCTTCTCAACCTTAAGGGCATAAAACAACGGTTTCGCTTGCTCGATTTTTTGTCCGATTGCGTTGTTGCTCACGCTTTCTTGAAAAGAATCAACAGAAATCATTATTTTGGGAACTGTTTTGACTCCAAATAAGTCTCTGATTTTCGTTTCGGGATATCGTTTAGGAATGTCAATCACCCAAAAGTGATTATAGACATCCTCTGGATAATTTCTGCTTTGTGAGATATATACAGCATCCCTCGCCATACAATACTTGCCGATTTTCCCCATTTTACAAAAAACCGAACCGCTGTACATAAACGACCTGTAATGTCGCCAATCATCCTTGTCTATTCCTTTCACGTCATAATTGCTTGCAAGTTGTTGGTATATTGAGGAAGCAATCTCGCCTTGCTCATCTTTTTCGGGAAGACTACTCAAAATTGAATATACCGTCTTGTAATCTATGTCGCTGATTTTTGTTTTAACATTAAAACTTTGAAGAATGTCATCGATAGTTGTTTTTGACAGCCCGTTGTCCTTAAAAATCTTGCTATTATAATTAATCTTCGGGATTCCTATTAAAGGGGAGAAATCTTTGGTTAAAGTTTTGGATAGGCAACAATTAGAAGGTTCAACTTTCTTGCCGTCAATAGATTTCAGCCAAGGAATTTGCCCGATTTTCCACAAAAGATAGGATGGCATCTCGCTGTAAAGAATATTACAGTAATACCTTAATCCAGAAAAGTCGATTTTAATGTAACTCTCATTATTTATTTCCGTTTTGCTAAAATTTGACTTATATAGCCATAAGAGAATTGTTTCATTTGAGTTTTTTCGCAAAATTTTATCAAGGTCTTGAACACATTCCACTCTATTGTTTGTGAATGAATTTATTCGGGGTAATGCATCATACGAAGAGTATTTGTTGTATAGTTTCTTTTTATCATACGGAAAGTTCCGAAGTGCGTATTCCAAATAATCATCTTCTGCTTTCATCATAATCCGCCGTGGTTCGCTCGCCACCCCCAAAAATGAGAAGAATTCAAATTTGTCAGTCAATCTCACACCAAGAGAGTGGGAGATAAAGTAATCTTGGTTGTAGTGGAAAAGTTTCTCACAGAGGTCACAACCATAGTCTTCGCCAAAATATGCTTCTTTGGCAAATATGATTTTTCCATTTCGGTTCAGAACATAAACCTTTTTCAATACTTTCTCCAATTCCGATTTTTCATCAGACAAATATAGTTTGTTCAAAAGAGAAAGATGCTCCTTGATGACTTTCTTCTTTGCTCTGATATCCGTTTGTTTATCCGACACTATGGAAATATACTTTTCATAGATGATGTCGTATGCAACTTTGAATGAATATTCCTCAACGCCAAACCATTTGACACATTCGGGGTCGATGTGTTCAATTAAGTAAGGATGGACAAAAGATATGTTTGAGTCAAGAGGCAAGGAGTGTTCCTCATAAGGTTTCATAAATCTCTCCTTATTGGAAGGTATAACAGACTCCTCTTCATCAATCAAGAGTGTGGGCAGTTCTCGCCAACCTATGTCGTCTTCAAGTTGAGAATAGTCATAAAAGATGAATTTTATCAAAGACACCCTATCATCCATAGAGAACGAATCTGAAATCTCGGAAAGTTTGTTAAAAAGAGGTTCTCTATCATATTCAAGGACACCCAAATCTTTCACATATTTCACTATGGTTTTGTCGGTTGTGTGCAGAAGTAAATTTGGGAACGATTCAGATGGTAAGATGTCAGAGTAATTGTGCCAATAAAGAGAACGAGGATTGTCGTCAAGTGAAATATACTTGTTCCCAATTGTGGGGAACACATCACTCTTCTTGATTTTTTCGATGAGTAAATCAACAAATCCGAGGTGGTTGAAATAAACATCAACATCACTTTCCTTGATTTGGAGCATTTTAAGGGGTTTGTATGAAATCTCGTTTTTTTCAATTGACAATGCCGACTTAATTAGCAGTTCAACCAATTTTTCAATCAATGATTTGTTGTAACTGCTCCCTTTTGTGAGATGGTTTCGGTCTGCCGTCAAGTCAAAAGTGCCGTGTACCAAACAAGGAAATTCCAATTTAACTTCCGTTTTGAAATAGGAATACAATGTACCGATATTATTCTTTAATTCTTCATTCCAAGCCACCTTCAGTTCATACTTCCTATCTTCGACAACACCTCTGTCGGTTATAACCGTCCACTTGTCCTGCTCCATTATTTCGTTTGTGTCAAGCGTCCTTCTCGTCACCCCAACCACTTTTTCGTCAGGAGTGACTGACTTTGACAAACGAAACTTATGAGAGGGGCTGTTTACGATTATCGTGGTCAAATGATTGAGAAACAACAGCACCTCCAAATTGAGTTCATTTTCAATCTGGTCTTCGACAACGGATATGTCGAAGTCGTCTTCAAGATTCAATATGATGTATGTGTCATACTTATCGTATTTTCCTTGAACATCAATAAGTTTCGGACACCGCAAAGATGCTATAGGGTACTGTTCTTTTTTAGACAGACTTTGAATATCTTCGGAAATGGAAGGTTTCTTTTTAATTAGGTTGTTTAGAAACTCTATTGCGTTCTCTCTGGAAAACTCCAAGGCAAACCCATTGCTTTTCACTATGACACTCTTCGCCCAATTAAGAATGGAGCGAAACCCCAATCCTTTTTTGCCAATGGTGTTGTCATCGTCTTGCTTGTCACTGATGTCAATATACATCAACGCCCTAATGCCACCCTCGTCAAAACCTTTGCCGTTATTTGCAATGATTAAGGTTTTTTCCGTCAATTCAATGTAGCACACTTTCTCATTGTCCGTGATACAAGCGTCATTGGCGTTCTGAAGCATCTCCAGCAGTTGTCTCCCGTCATATTCATCAACCATTTTCTTCTCACTGTTGTAGTCTTGAACAATGAGCGTCGGGTCTCGTAAATATATCTCCTCTCTCGTTTTGAGTAGTTCTTCGATAAATCTCTTCATAGCGTTTGTTCAATATTCATATTGTCCTTATATCCTGTCCCTGACACCAAGGTGTTCTTATGTAAAGCGTCCTTCAAGGCTTTTTCTTTCTGTTGCGATACGACATAAACATACATAGTCACTATTATGTGCGTTGCATCAAGGATATCCTGCTTGTCGGAGTCATAAGCAAGGTGTGCCTCGTCATTACGCCATTGACGAACCTTTTCTATGTAATCCTTGAAGTTAGCATATTCTATGATGTTGTTATTTCTCAAATTTCTTAAACAATCAAAAGCGAACACGACATTGGAAAATGTCGATTTAGAATCCCCGTTTTGATTAACGATTTCTCTGTTTTCAACGAGAAAGTACAATTTTTTCAGGTAAACTTCATATTTTGACACCAAACTGTTGAAATGACGACGAAGGTCAACAAAACGCAACCTTTCAGCGCAGTACACTATGTTTAAGTCATCAAGTATTAGGTCGTTAATACCATCGAATTGTATCAATGATTTGGCTCGGATAGTCTTAATCAATAAATCAATAATTTTGCATAATGGAAGAATCCGTTTCCCCAAAGCCTCAAATTCGTAGTGTTGGTCTTCAACAAGTTTTTTCTTCAATGTGCCAATGTCAGGATTGTATTTTTGCTCTTCACGAGTAGTAATATCGGCAATGATGTCGGAGATATGTTGAATGTAATCCCGACCGATTTTGGTGCCAGAAGCGACATTGTTTAGGAAGTCTCGCAATTCATAAGAGTGGTTGTCAATTTTGTCCATAATGGTCACTCGTAATAATCCCATCAAATCCTCATAGTTTTTGTCGGCGGCAAAAGCATTGCGCAAATTGCTATCAGAAACGACCTCAATGGTGACAGGGCGGATGACGGCTTCGTGTTCGTCGAAATATCTTGCAGATTGTTCATCGACTGCCTCAAGGATTTCACTCAATTTCGTCGTTTTGTCTTCCAACTTCTTTTTGACATCATCGCTGCGGGAAATGATAGCCTTGTCTTCCTCCACTTCAATCGCCCCTTCAAAAGTAGGCTCTGCAAACATACTACGCATATCGGCCACATTAGACACATTCCATTCGGATATGTCCCCTTTGAATTTGGACTTTGCAAATATTCCCGACATATTTGTCACTTTCGAGACATCCCACCTTGACAAGTCCCCGTCAAAAATAGACTCAGCAAACATACCACGCATATCGGTTACGTTAGACACATCCCATTGGGATATGTCCCCATTAAATATGGAGTCTGCAAACATCCACGACATATCGGTCACTTTTGACACATCCCACTCTGAAATATCTCCATTAAATTCGGAATTTTCAAATAAATGTGACATATCGGTGATTGCTGACACGTCAATGGCGTTCAAATTGCAGTTAGTCCCTTCTTTTGCTATTATGTCTTTGATTACTGTTTGTAGTTCTGTTTTAGTGTTGGGATGGAGCATTTTAAACCGCTGCAACCTTTTACTCGAAATGGGTTGGATGTTAAGTTTCCCCATAATGCTCAGATTTGAATAGATTTACTTCCCGTTCCTGAACCTCAAATACATTGCCTCCGCCATCTCTTTCATTACCCGCTCATAGAATTGAGGGTCTTCAAACAGTTTAGCGAAAGCGTCCATCTGCTCCACATAGCATTTCTGTGCAATCTCGGAAAATGCTTTGGGGAATATGGCGGTGGCAAACATAGCGGCATCGGTGTTCTTCGCCTGTTTTTTCAAGGCGGCACTGCCCTTGCTCATCTTGTCGTATATGGTCTCCACAATCACACGGTCTGCCTCGGTGAACTTGCCCGCGTACATTATGTTTATTTTGTCGATAATGTTCGCCAGCAGGTCACGCTTCTCCTCCTTGAACGCTCCTTCGCCGCCTTTCTCCGCCTTGACCTTGTTCTGCCCGTGTTCCAACTGTATGCTGCCGCTGAAGGTCTCGGTCAGTTTGTTGTTAATGAGGGCAATTTTATTGGTCAAATCCACCTTCTCGTGCGGATTCTTCGGTAACAGTTTGTATAGGAGTTCGGTATATACATAAGTCTTGTACAATTCCTTATCAAAAGTCCGAACAATCTGCGCCATATAAGCGTAGAATCGGTTGAAGTTGCGAACCAGGAATCGCACCTTGAATTTATCCTCGACGGGTAGGGTCTCGTATGCAGCCATTGTATTCTTGAACGCGCTCGCCAATTTGCCCATATCGGTACTGCTCTGCTTGTTTGCAGAATATATCTTATAGACTTTCTCCTCGTCATCGCTGTTCCACAGGTGATACTGCTGAATGTCGTTCAAGTAGCGGTACACCATATTGATATCCACGCCTTCCTCCAACACGGTGTCCTCAAAGAAGGGTTGGAACGACTGTTTGATACTGTCCGCGTCGTTGACGAAATCCAAGACATAGGTATCCACCTTGCCTTCGTGACTACGGTTCAACCGTGATAGGGTCTGCACCGCTTTCACACCTTGCAGTTTCTTGTTGACGAACATCGTGTGCAGCAGCGGCTCGTCAAACCCCGTTTGGTATTTGTCTGCGACAATCAGCATATTGTACATCTCGGAAGCAAAGAACAACGGCAGTTTGCCTTCTGTTATCTTCTGACCGTCCGCAGAGTTGATCTGGCTCTCGGTGTACTCGGTCTCATTGTACTTGACCGTTCCGCTGAACGCCACCAACGGCTTCACTTCGTCATATCCTTTCTTCTTGCAATACTCCTTCATTGCGAAGTAGAATCGGACGGCGTGCGCACGTGACGGGGAGACCACCATCGCCTTCGCCTGCCCGTCAATCTTGTGCAGGGTGATTTCACGGAATTTTTCCACCATCACCTCCACTATCTGATTGATAACGAACTCGTGGCTGTCGTGGAACGCCTTAACCGCACGTGTGGCGGGCGGCTCTTCGTATTCGGGGTTGTCCTCGATAGACTTGGCAATCTCGTATGAGGTCTCAATGGTGGTGTAGAATTGCAGCACGTCCAAAATGAAGCCCTCGTCAATCGCCTGCCGCATACTGTAGTGGTGAAATGCGTCGTAGCCATTGGCGGTCTTGTCGCCGAAGGTCTCCAAGGTCTTGGGTTTCGGGGTGGCGGTGAATGCGTAGAAGTATAGGTTCTTGTGCTGCCCTTGTGTAAGCAAGGTTTCCATCATCACATCCATTTCGTCCTTCAGTTCCGCTTCGGTCTTTTCCTCGATTTCTGCCATCTCCCGCAACGCCTCGTCGGTGTCCGCTAACGCCGCTTTCAGTTTCTCGGCACTCTTACCACTTTGTGAACTGTGTGCCTCATCGACGATAATGGCGAAGTTCTTGCCAATATGGGCGTCCAGTTCCTTGTATATGAGCGGGAATCGGTGAAGCGTGGTGATGATGATTCGTTTCTTGTCGTTGATTGCTTCCTTCAGTTTGGAAGAGTTGTCTTTGTCGGTGATAGTTTCAATCTGACCTTCAAGGTGTTCAAAGCCGAGAATGGTGGCTTGAAGTTGGGCGTTCAGCACACGGCGGTCTGTCACCACGAACACGGTTTGAAACATCTCCTTGTCCTGCTCGTTGTGCAGGGAGGCGAGGCGGTAGGTCAGCCAAGCGATAGAGTTGCTCTTACCGCTGCCCGCCGAATGTTGCAAAAGGTAGTTCCTGCCCTCTGTCCTCGACTTGGTATCGGCGATGAGTTTCTCCACCACATCCAACTGATGGTAGCGGGGAAATATCAGATAGGTACTTTTCTTTTTCATCTGCTTGCCTTTCACCAATGAGATTTTTTCCTCGGTAATCTTGGAAATGTAGCGTTGCAGCAGGGAAAGCAGCATCTCACGATTCAACACGCGCTCCCAAAGATAGGAGGTCGGGTAGCCGTTAGGATTTTCAGGATTACCGCCGTCACCGATATTGCCTGCCCCGTTGCTGCCTTGGTTGAAAGGCAGGAAGCGGGTCTTTTCCTTTTGCAGTTGGGTGGTCATCGCCACTTCGTAAAGGTCAACGGCAAAGTATGCCAATATGCGGGTGTTGAAGTTGAAAACAAGTTCTTTCGGGTCACGGTCGTACATAAATTGATGCTTGCCGTTGGCTACACTCTGACCCGTGAGTTGGTTCTTGAGTTCCAATGCGACTACGGGAATGCCGTTTACCGACAGCACCATATCGACGGTATTGTGGTTGTCGGTGGAATAGGCGAACTGACGGGTGCATTGCAGGATATTGGCGTGATAGCGGTCAACCAACTCTTGATTGAGATTGCTGCTCGGCTTGAAGTAGCAGAACTTGATTGCCACACCTCTGTCCTTGATTCCGTTGCGCAACACGTGTATCAGACCGTAGTTTGCCACATCCGCTTGGAATACCTTGTAGAGTTGGTCTGCCGATTTGTCGCCGTATAGGTTCATATATCGTTGCCACACCTTTGGCTGCGTGTCCTGAATGAACTGCAACAACACAGGCATATCAATAGCCCGCTTCTTATCGTAGGTGCTTTGGTCGCCCTTGATATAGCCGCCATAGTTGAGCAGGTAATGCTCAATGTCCGCCTCGAAGTTTTTTTCTTTGGTTTGCATTGTGTAATTTATTCTTGAATACTCAATGAGGTGTCAGCATTATCATTGCATAACTTAACGAAGTCCCGCAATATTTGTATCGTTTTTGTTTCGTCAACGAACCTTGAAAGAGGCACAGAATATGCTATTTGCACATATCCTTGTTTTTGGGGATTCTTAATTATTTTAAAATCTTCTTTGTCAAATTCAGCACTTTCAGCACAAGTTTCAATAACACCATCTACATCCACGTCATATTCTTCTGCTGAATTTGGTGCAACAGAAAGATAAAACAGCAGCCTGCTTTCGGATTCTTCAGGTGAAGCATAACTACTTAAATTTGTTGCCGAAGAACCTTTCTCTTTGTTTTTGTAATAGCCTGTGTCAGAAATCTGAATAACAGAAAGTCGCCACGTATTATGCTTATCTATGTTTTCTTGCCATCCTAAATAATACTCAAATACATATGTGTAAATCCAATCCCAAGACCACATATCATAAGTGATTTTATTATGAGAACTGATTGTATCTGAATATTTTTTATAGCCTTCGTATTGGGGAAATCCCAACTTGTTTTTGATGAACCACGTCAAATCCTGCATTCGGCGTTGGTATTCATATAAAAGGCGATGCGCCTTTCTTACTTCACAAAAAGCATCTTTAAGTTGTTCCTCATTTAATTGATTGGTTGCCATTGCTGTATGTTTTTATCATTAACAAATACGATATTCAAATTTTCAAAACCCACCAACGACTTTGCTCGCGTTATTTCCCAAGCATTCAAGGCGGTTTCGTTCACTTCATATTTTGGCAGACTGTTCAACCACGTTACAGTCATTACACCTTGCCTTGCAAAGAGTTCAATGACATCATCAAGGATGCGACAGATATTACTGTTGATTTTTTGAGCATCACGCTCACTCACAACTGCAATCAATAAATTGTACCAACTTGCCTTATACACAGGACAATCCAAAACCTTTTCGGGCAACATATTATCGTTGCCGCCCAATGCAATCAGGACTATTGGCTTTTCATAGTCATTGTTGCACTGCTCATTCTTGATGGACTGGATTTCATTTTGCCATTGTCCTATGTATTGTCCACCAAAATCACCCACTTTCGCTTCAATGATGACATCAAATTTTTCAGTTTCAATCCACACATCAGGTTCTACAAGTTGACTATTGCTGGTGTCCGTTGCATCAGTGTGTTCCCAAAAATTGAAGGATACTATCTTACCAAAATCTGTTGCTGTGAATCCGATACAACTATTCACCATAATGTTCCAAAACACATCATCGGGAAGATATTGCAACAAACCAATGGACGAGGCTGTTTTAAAATCCTCATTTTGTTTGATACAATTATCTTGTATAACCAGTTTCCCTTTGAAGTAAGCCTGTATCATAATTGCACATCTGTATTATACTAATCATTCAAGTTTTTGTCCCAAATCTGTGCTGCAATTGCGGCATACAGCCTGCATCTCTCTTGAATATCTTCTTTCGTGAAATCGGTATAAAATTTGAACGGGATTCCCTTTTGTGTGAAAAATTGTATAAATGAAGGATTGTTCTGATATGTCCCATCGCACAACGAGCGGGCAAGCAGATTTTCCTTGATATAATGGGGCAATTTGTCCTTGGCAGGCAAATCGTTCAACGATTGGTTCACACCATTGGGCAGAAGAATCAGGTCGCCAATAGTGTTACGGCATTCATCAAAATCCGTCTTTTGAGGGAAAAGAGCAGCAAACCATTCATAATGGTCGCTCCAAATATGCTCGATTTCATACGGCTTGCAGTCGGGATTCTTCAGGTACTTCACGATATTGTTGCCCATACCGCTCTGCTCCTCGATATACGAGGTGAGACGTGCCAAAAAGTATTTGATAAAGTATTTGTTCTGACCGTGCATCCTGAAATGAGGCAAAGCCTCGTTGAAGTCGGCAATATCTTCCGTGTTGGCGAGCAGATTGTTTCTCAACTCATCAAGATTGTTTCCCCTTATGCTTCTAACGAGGTTGCACATCGTATATCGTTGGGAACTTTGACTGAACAAACGATAATTGGTAGCCCTGCGGACAACAAAGTTGTCGAGGAATCTCGCCACTAATTCTATTTTTTTATTGCAGGTCTCATCATCATCCGTTTCTACCAATGGGGCAAGGTATAGCGGATAGCCCAAAGAAGGTGCAATGCCCCAATGGTTGTTGTAAAAGATATGTGGCAATGCAGGATTGAAAGTCTTTTCCGCCTCCTTGATTTTGACAAATTGATTGAAGAAGAAACGGTAAGTGGTGCTGACGAAATTCTCTATGTTCCCGTTGATTCCCTTTGCCAGCAAATCCTTGTCGTAGTTGTCCTTGAACCAATTATGGAATCTCGTACCAATGTTCTCGAAGTCCTGATTGACCGAACCCGCTTTTGACGGACGGATGGTCTGTGCATATTGGGAGCGCAACCACGATTGGAAAAACAAGGTCTCCGCATTGTTGTCGAAATCGTCCAACACGAACATATCCTTCTTCCATTGGTTGTTCACACTCTGCCGTCTGTCATCGTGGGTGAACTTTGAAAGGATAAAGCCCTTCAGCATATCGGAGGGCGTGAGAGGCATCCCCCTGTCGTTCATTGTCTCGAATATAGTATAGGCATTCTCGTCCGACATAGCCGAAATCCGCACCATTATCAGGTTCTGCTTTATCCAATAGACAAAAGCCCGAAGCGAATCCTCTTTCGCAATGAAATCATCCATCGGGAAGCAACTGCAAATATCCTCATAGCGTGCCACCATTGTTCTCGTGCTTTCGTCATCATCATCGGAGGGGGTGTATGAGCCGCTTTCATACAGCGATTTCAAGCAGCCTTCTCTTTCGGGGACTTGAATGTTGAACGACTTCTCGCCGTAACTGTCTGAATAAATCATATTCGACAGTTGTTCTCCCATAGTCTTATTGGTGGCGTGATAGAGGAATATCAGCAACAATGTAAGGGACGTGATACGCTGCTGGCCGTCAATGATACTGAATGTGCCGTGTTTCTCGCTCACCACGATAGACCCCATATAGTAGGTGCTGTAGTTGGCAACATCTTTCGTTTTGTCCCCGTCCTTGTAGTTGTCCATAAAAGCACCCACCAAGTCGGAGACCAACTGTTCGATATGTATGGTCTGCCACTTGTACTCCCGCTGGAAATAGTCAACGGTGTACTTCTTGTTGCCTAAAATGTCGTCAAGGGTGTGTTCCTTGGCACGGATTACTCTGTCTATATTTTCCATTGGATTATGCTGTTAGAAGTCAATACGATATTCAGCCTCTGCTTTTCCATTGTTAGAAGCCGATGCTTTCAGGACAAAAGCCTCCTCACCTTTACACGCATAAATGCGGACATTGATAGTGGCTCCGTATAGGGCAGTGTTGTATGCCGAAATCTTTGCCACAAAGTTTCTCTTTACTGGACCAAAGGTCTCGGAAAATTCTCTCGGTGTGACGAAAGACTGCTCACCATTCTCGGTATTGACTGTGACGTGAGTTTCGCCATTCTCCATACCGTTGATGGTCACTTCGTATTTGATGTAATAGCGATTGCTTGGTTTGTCGCAACCCGTCAGGAAACACAATGACAAAACAATAATGCTGGCAATAAACAATAATTTTTTCATATTGGTGTATTTTCTCTTTGATTCTCTTTGTCAGTTACTTATTTCTAATGGCATTCCACCTGCCCTTCATATCCACCTCATAAATCGCCTTGTTATACGAATATCCGATAGGGTCGCTCGCCGACATCTCTATGGTGAAGAACACATATTGCGGGTCGTAATCCAAATAGATTTGCTTGATTTCGCTCGTAATCACGGTGAACTCAATGGCCTCCCCGTCTTTCCAAGGATGCGATTCCGACACCTCTTTTTTCAGAACCTTATGGTTCTTGGAGTAACTGTTGGATACTTCCTCGGTCTTGTTCTCGAAAATCACCTTCAGACTGCCGCTCATATCAGCGTGGCTGATTGATTTTCCCGTATGGTTGACCACCTTACCTTGGATTTTGTAGTACACGCCTTCACCCGACTGCATCAAGGTGTCGGCAGTTATACCTGTAATTTTGAACGGAGCGTCTTTGTCCAATCGGGAGTGCCCGTACTCTCTGGACATATACTCTTTAGAGTTTATGAACACGACAGTCTTTTCTTTGATATTCACCTCCCAGAACTGTCCCCAATCCTCTTCGTTGACAAAGCCAACCTGATATACATTCTTGGTGTCCGTTTTCTCTGCCATCCAGTGCATCTTCTCGTTGGGATGCTGCTCCGCTACCATATTGGAATAATCCAGCCACGTGGAGTTCTCATAGTCCAAACCCAACAGAGAGAACCCCGCCTTAATCACAAATCGGGACAGGACATCGTCTGCATCGCCAAACTGGCCGACAAAGGTTGGGTCTAACTGAATTTTGGATTCCTGGCATATCTTGATTGCCTCCTGCTCCCGCTTCGACTCGCAGGAACAGATGAGTATCGTGCAGCATAACAGCAGCGGTATTAGTGGGAGTCTTCTTCTCATAATCAAGGGTGTTATAATTCTTTCTTCCCCGTCACATACTCGAATATGACGGATTTCTTATATTCCTTCAACGCCTCAATCTTCTGCTGCTTGATGGCAATCAGGTCGTCAATTTCGGCGCACTTTCGGTCAAGGTGGTCGGCAATGGCACGCTGCTCGGTGAGGGGAGGGGTTATTATACTTGTCGCTGCCAATGTCCTTTGGGGTATGCTAAATAATTTCACTCCATTAACCACTGCACGAACCTGAATCCTCCAACAATCAGTCTTGAACAAATAGGAAAGATAACGTGTGGCAGTATCTGTTCTGTTGGAAGCGATAATGGTATGATAACCTGCAAACAGCGTCATATCTCTGTCTATATAAATGCAGTTGCCACATCCCTCAAGGTCTTCCGACGTGTCTGCAAAAATAATATCACCAACCTTGACTAAGGCATCTTGGTTGTTTTCAAGGTATGAAGTCGGAACATAACGAATAAGTTCATCCTTAATGGCTGTCCCCGTATTACTTTTAGAATGTATTTGCCCATAACTGATAACTGGCACACCCTCCTCAACCAAATCAGCCTTTGTGATGGACAACCCTTTGCCTAAACCATACATTTGTTTGAATGGTATCACCTCCCAACCCTCTGGTATCTCCCCAATCCATTCCACGCCGCTTTCTTTCATCGGCACGTCGGGGTCGAGTCCTTTGGTGACGGCCTCGGTGATGACGGACTGCTTGTAGCGTTTCAGTTCGGCAATCATCGTCTCCTGCAAGGCGGCAAGTTCGTCAATTTCGGCACACTTGCGGTCGAGGAAGTCGGCGATGCGCTGCTGGGTGGGGAGAGGGGGGAGAATTGCAGGAATATGTAGAAAGTCGTCTATGTTCAAGTCCCATTGCCCAACACGCAATCCTGTAGAAAGTCTGCGGTATTCTGTTTTGTAGGTCTCATTTCGCAGCAAGTAATGTATATACCTGCGATTAACGCTCTCGTTGGTGAATCTGCAAATATAGTAAGCGGGACTGATGATACCACGATATGCAGATATTGCCATTGAACCTTGCCACGCTTTCATTTTGTTGATAACAAAGTCTCCGACTTCCACCAATTTATAAGTCGCAGTATCTTCCGAGGTCACATTATGGTTATCATCACGACTATTTTTTGGGACAACACCATAATCCCTATATAAGGATAGTACTTGCTCATCGGGAAAACCTTTTATGCTTTTATTACGCATAAGTTGTTTGGTAAAGCACACCTCCCAATCACTCGGAATCATTCCAATCCACGGGATGCCGCTGTCTTTCATTCTTCTATTGTTATCTTGTACCATTTTCAACAAAGGTTATAATAAATGTACGGTATCACCCTCCAATCGGGCAGGTTTGTCCGAAAAATAAAATAAAGTCTCCGTCTCATTGTTGTGGAATTTCAGTTGCGTCATATTGTCCTTCTCATTCTCGACAACAGAAACCAAAGAGCAATCTCGCATAAAGACATTTTGATAGGGTATCTTGAATTCCTTGCCATTAACGATGAAATCTTGACTTGGTTGTTGGGGTAAAAGAATACAATATCGTCCTTGGACTTGTGGAAGTTTGTTTTGAGAACGATGATTACTGTAGTAACAACTGAAATCTGTGCCGCCAGGAGTGCTTTTCACCCAAGGTGTTCGTTTTAAGTAGCAGAGAACAATTTCCGAATGGGTGAAATTACGCTCTGAATAATTGTCGTATTCGTCAAAAACACATTCAGTTAACTTTTCAATTTCTGAAATGTTCAAATAGTATTGTTGGCGTTTTTTGAAATACCCAACACTTGTTGGGTCTTTTTTACCACAAGCAGGTTCTTTGCGGTTTTCAAAATAGACCTTTTCTCCGCCAAACAAAGCAACCAAAAAACCAATCCATTTCAATGCTTCTGCATTGTTTTTGTATTTGTCTGTAAAAGTGATGTTGAATTTCAAATCATAGTAATCAACATTATTACCATTGGGTAGCAAAGTAGCCTTCAGAGTGTATATTGCTGTCAGCAAAGTAAAATGCACCGCTTGTTCATCACCGTATGCTTGAACTGATACTTTTTCGTTAAAACCAATTGCAGGTATTCTCACCGTTTCGCTTATTCTTTTAGACAGAGGGAGAACATAGATTGCCTTTAAGTCGTCTTTCTCAAATATAGTGATACCGTTTATCTCGATACTTGCATCCTTCATATCTTGAGAGGAAATTTGCAGAGCAGGAACACCTATTATGGGAGCGTCAGAAGGAAGAATATCTGTGAACAAACTGAAATTCTTTTGGGCAAGGGCTTTGGCGATGTCGGCACGGCGAGTTGATATTTGTAATTTCACCTCATTGTTTTCCCCTGTGGTTTCAATTTTCTCAATTGTATTTTCAGTTGATTTAACTTTTGTCGTTAGTTGTATGTTGTGTAGTTTACAGTATTTTGTAGCAGTTTCAGTAGAAACTCTTTTTTTTCGATAGTCTTTGCAGATATTTTTGTTTAGAGATTGTATCAGCGTTGGGAGAAAAACTTCCGCACGGGAATTGATATATTTGATGTTGACCTCCTCGATTTTTTTTATCTTTCTGGGGAGGAGGTCAGGAACAATCAAAAAATTGTTTTCCTTACATCTATTTGTGTCGCTTTGAATGTTTTTCAGGATTTCATATAAGTTCTTGTCTTCTAAACTATATCCAATGAAAAGGACATCTTTTGTCAATAGCAATGATTGTATGTGTTTCCATAACGAGTTGTCTCGGTTTTTGGTGAAATATCTAATATAATCGTCACTTGTGACAATCATATCATTCGGATTGCCAAAATCACCGTGTATTTTATAGATTCTCACTTTGTCGTTCGGCAAGTCGGTGCAATCTTGGGCAGACCTCACCACCACGCAGTCATCACCGTATGTGTCTTCAAGCAACGTGTCATAGTTTGTGGTAATAATAGTACGGAAATGAGGTATATGTGAGAGAGCGTGTTGATTGTACAAATCTTTTGTCTGGAAAGTGAATGCTTTTTTCAGAACCTGTATTAGGGTGTCTCTGCCTCGCATTTGTTCAAATTCGTTCGCAACATAATCCAACTGATTACCATACAATGACTCTTTTTCCTCATCTGTCAAATGCGATAATAAAATATTGCAAATATCCGACGAACGGGGCGCACCTGCGTCAACAGAGAATCCTGAACCGAGGAACAGAACCACCCGCTCCTTTCTAATCTGCTCTATCAACAAGTTCATCAGTTCCATATAACACTGTTATCCCAATATCTTGTTCATCAACTCGGTCTCCTTCGCCTCCAACTCTTTCAGGTGGGCAAAGATTTTGTCGCTCGCCTCCAACGGCACATACTTGTAGAACTCCCTCGTGAAAGGGATTTCATACCCTATCTTGGTCTGCTTCTCCACAATCTTCGCCTTGGGTTGGAACGGCAGCACGTTCTTTTCCATATACGCCTGCACGTCTTCCTTCCACGGGATAATCTCGGTGTCCTTTTCAGGTTTCGCCTTCTTGTCGGTCTGCTTGTCGGAGGGGAACTCCACCGTCACCTTGCGGTATTTGAAATCCTCGTTGTCCTTCACCTTGCTCTCCACCACCAAATCTCCATCTGTGTAGGTGTTATCCGTGAAGGCGTTGTATGCTTTCGTTATCAGGGCAATGCAGGTCTCGTCGAACTCGTTGCGCTTGTTGCCCAACGGTTTCCTGCGCTTCACACTGCACTTGCTCGCGTCAATCAACTGTACCTTGCCCGCACGCTCGGCACTCTTGTCTTTTGTTATCACCCAAATGTAGGTGGCGATGCCTGTGTTGTAGAACATATCGTTGGGTATCTGCACAATTGCCTCCAACCAGTCGTTCTCCAGCAGATAACCACGGATGTTGCTCTCACCGCTGCCCGCATCGCCTTTGAACAGCGGCGAACCGTTCTGAATGATGGCCATCCGCCCGTTGTCCTTCAGTTTGGCAACGCCGTTCAGCACAAACAGTTGCTGGCTGTCGCCGATGGCGGGAAGTCCCGCACCAAATCGCCCATACTCGCCTTTCTTGTGTTCCTCCTCCACCTTCGCCTTCTCGTTCTTCCACTCGATGCCGAATGGCGGATTGGAGATGATGTAGTCGAAGGTGAAGCCCTCGAACATATCGTTGGAGAGCGTGTTGCCGTGCTTCATATTCTCGGCATCGCCGCCTTTGATGAGCATATTTGCCTTGGCGATGGCGAACGTCTGTTCGTTCAACTCCTGCCCGAACTCGGTGAGGTTGGCATCGGGGTCAATCTCGTGGAGTTTCTCGGAAAGGCAGTCCAACATTTGGGAAGTACCCATCGCCATATCGTACATCGTGGCGGTGATGCCCTCGTCTTGCAGGTGCGCTTTCTTGGGCGCGACCAACAGTTCCGCCATCAGGTAGATAATGTCGCGTGCGGTGAAGTGCGCTCCCGCCTGCTCGTCGTATGATTCGGAGAATTTCCGCACCAACTCCTCGAATATGTAGCCCATATCGACGGCTGTGATGGCATCCAGCCCCATATACGCCTTCTTGGAGCAAAACTCCTGAATCACATTGTAGAGAATGCCGTTGTTGTCCAATTTGGTAATCTCCTTGTCGAAGTCGAACTTTTCCAAGATGTCAATCACATTGTTGGAAAAGTGGTTCAGGTAGGAGCGGAAGTTGTCGGCGATGTTCTCTGCATCAGAGAGCAGCCCTTCCAAGGTGAACGGGGAGAGATTGTAGAAGTCGAAGCCCGACGCTTGGGTGAGGAATCCCGCTTTCACGGCGAGACCCCGCTTGTCGAGTTGGGCGTTGGTGTCAAGCACTTTCTGCTTGGTAGGTGCAAGCACATCAGAGAAACGCTTGATAACGCACATCGGCAGCACCACATTGCCGTATTCGTGGGGTTTGTACGTGCCTACGAGTTTGTCGGCGATAGCCCATATAAGGTTCGCTTTCTCCTGTATATTGACGGTTGTCCGCTTCTGCAATTCTTCGGTTGACATATCACTTTCTATTAGTGGCAAATTAATCTGCAAAAATAGCAAATTTGCGAATGAAAATGACAGAAAACGCAACAAAAACTGCAAGTGACACAATATGTCAGTACGATTTTTCTTAAACACGGACGGAGTGACACGAGGTGACAGTTGCAAAGAGATATAGACAACCTATCGTGACAATGCGGTATAACGAATGTGTTTGTTGTTCGCACACTCATATATATGCGCTATATATAATTTTGGCTATTAGATAATTATTATCCAACAACTTACGAACAGATGATATTGCTGTTTTCGTTCCCGAACAACAACAAATAAGCCCGACATCCTTATGTGTTAGCGATATATGAAAAATCAGTATCTATTGCAGGTGAGACTCTCGGCTGCTCTTGCTATGAATAACGAATCAAAACGGGTTGTCGTTGTGACAACCCGTTTTGTATTCCTATGTCAGTAGAAAACAAGAAATAATCTACCAAAAACCTAAAGAAATATGCAACTTTACGGCTGCTGACAAAATTGAAAAGTTGCAGAAAAGCGAGTAAAAATGACATCAAGGTCAATAAAAGTTGCAAATATCTATATATTTCCTGCACAAACATATATAATTTATATATCACGCTTTCCGTTTCAGCCGCCTTGCAACAGAATCGGGATTCCCTTCGATATGAAGCGTTGCCATTGCTTCGGCAACAGTCTTGGCTGTCACCTTCAGCCCTGCTTGTTTCAGGTGGTCGAGCAATATCTTGTCTTCATTTTCCTTCCGTAGGGTAGCCTTTTTCTTCCTGTTTCTGCTCTTCCTGACCCAACACGCTTTGTCGTCGTCACATTTATAGTGCTGCTTCAGAATGGTTTTCAGCACATTCACTTCGGTTGGATAACTTTGGTTCACCCTGTTGCAAATCTCTACAATCGCATCATCCGTAAAGGATGCAGTCAAGCCCATTTCCTGCAACACCCCCTTAATCACAGCCCAAAGAGAAGGAGTGTTGTCATCCTGATTGTTGTTCCGCTGCACTTTCCTGATTGTTTTGAGAACATCGTCCTTGTCCATATCCAACAAAGTACGCAAAGGCGGAAACGACAATTCCGAAGCCTGCTCGGTATAATGGTCAACGAATGCCTTGAGAAACCTGTCCTTATCCAATGGTGAACGGCAATCGTCTTGCAGGTCTGCACCACTGAATATGGTATCAATGGTGGGTTTGCTGTCAAGCCATTGAACATATTCCATCAGTCCTTGGTATATTCTTTCCTCGTTGCTGATGAGCGCATCCTTATTGCTGTCGATGTTGAATCTTTGAATATCAAATATCCTGCTGCTTGGTGTTCTCACATTCACCACATCCCAATTTCCCCGCAGTATATAGAACAGGTTGTTGTAGAACACTTCCGAATAAGTGTCATAAATCACATTGATGCAGTCTGCAATACTAATGGAATGGTCTTGGGTGAAAACCTTGTCGGTCACTTGGTTGTCGGTGCTATTGTCAGTCGAGATGACACCTCTGTAATAGTCAGAAAGCACATCTTGCCATCCGACCTCGTGTAACAAGTATCTGTCGCTGTAGGTCTTGGAGAAAATCAGAGCCGTGACATCGTTGTCACGCTCTCTTGCAAGCACTTGTTGGATGGCATCAGGGCTGTTGGAGAAAACCACAAACATATCAACGACATTGTGAAAGTTAGCCCCAAGCCCCATCTTGCTCGTGCAGAGCAGACAAGACCCGCCTTCCTTGTTTCGGAAATTTGCCAATTGGCTTCTGTTAGCGTCCTCCCATTCTTTTCTCGTCGTCTTGTCTTTTGTCGCAGCAGTGTAGTAGGTGAACACTTTTCCTGCGGGCAATGCTTGCGCGAGTGTCTCTATCTTTCCTTTGTCATTCAGATAGAAGATGATTTTCCCGTCTTTGTCCAAAACCGATTGAATGAAAACGGCAATGTTGGAAAGCATCCGCTTGGTTACGAACTGATACTTGTAAAGGGCAAGGTTCAGCCCTTGCTTCTCTTTGCGGAATTTGCAATCCACCATCTCGTAGTCGTTTATCCTGCACCACACCATCAGTTGCTCGACGGGGGATGCAGTATAGCCGATGACGTTCGGTTCTTTGTTGATTATGCTGTTGAGTTTCTCGCGCAGGTCGTCAAACTCAAACCAAGTGTGCATTTCGTCAAGGTGGAAAGTGTAATCATAGCATTTCAAACGCTGTATCTGTTTGGTGGTGATTCCTTGCGCAGTTCCGTAGTACCGTTTCCCGTCCTCGATAACAGTAGTGGGCGACAATCTCCCCCAACCGTTTGCGTTGGTTTTGAACTCATCAATTAGTCCTAATCTCGTGGTTAGAAAGACATTGTTCGGGGCGGCAATCTTTGCCACAGCGTAACTTTTTCCCACTCCCGTCTGCACGATGTAGATTTTCCCCCGTTCCAACTTGACAACTCCGTCTGTGACGGCATCATTCAAATATCGGTAGTCGAGACTGATAGAGGTCTTCAATCGAGACTTTGGTGGAGTTTCTTTGAATCTCACTTTCTCCCATCCATCACCGTGCTGTCGTGGGATGACAGCCAAATCCCTGCGTTTGTAATTGTATCGTTCAAGATTGTCGAATAGGGCGTTGTTTTTGGAATAGAGATATATTTTGTCTTCGACCTCCCTGCCTTCAAACAGTATATCAGCAACAGTGCCTTTAAGAATGTTGGTGTTCAGACCTTTGGGACTTGTCTGATTCGATGCGACCTCACTTTTCGCATCCTCCTCGATAGCCGCCTCTTCCTTGGGCTTTTCCTTTGTCTCCACTTGAACATAATTCTCGCAGTAACTGACGGGGTGAGGTTGCCATTGTTCATCCCTCCCGCACAGGTAGCGGAGTTGGGTGATTTCGTCTTGGCTCGTATCTTTTTTGATGTCCACACAGCAGGTCGGCATCGGGATAATCTGATTGCCTATGTCCATTCGGTTCGGGTCTGCCGCGACCAAGGCGAACAGCCCGCAACTCGCGCTCCTTTCGGCATAGACCACGCAAGGGTCTTGACGGAGCAGTTCTGCGCTTATGTTTGTGATAAGAGGATGGTCATCGAATCTGTCATACACATTGTCGAGGTCAATATGCCAATGGTAGAAACGACCATCTGAATATGGTAGCAAGTGGTATTTGAACAGGCTGTGTAGTTTGGCTTTTCTCAAGTCATCTTCCCTTTTCTTTTCTTCCTTCTTTGTAGAGGTAGGCGACCGTTTGTAGTGGTCAATCAGTTTTGCTTTCTTTTGGTGGACTTTTCTCGCAATGGGTAGTAGTTCACCGAATCTCGTCACCTCCATCTTGTTGTGTCCCAAGTTGGTTCGCCGACCTCCATCAAAGCAGACAAGTGGATTCTGCAAATACTCCTCCAACGGAATGTCTTGCAGCCGTTGTAACGCATCGGTAGCAATTCGCTCAAGGGTCTGTGCAGTTGCTTTGGTCAGGAACGGTTTAAGGGTTTCGATGTATTCATTTACAGAAATCATAGGCGATATTGAGGTTTAAAGGACTACGAGGCTGATAACCGTTTGTAACTATTCCTGATGGCGGTCAAATTGGTGACTTTACCATTTTTTGTGTATCGACCGTATGCGTACACATAACGACACGAGCATCTGACAGTGTATTCTGCTGTATAAGTGTTACCGTTTTCAGCCCATTCTATCGTATCGAAGGTGTTCTTGCGTTCCATATACCTACGCCCGTGAGCCGAAAATGGCGGAGACCAGAAGTATGACTTTCTGAATCTTTTTGCCGTGTCGATGATTTCTCCAAGCGTAGAGAGAGTTTCTTTGTCAATAGTTATTTTTTTGGTTTCCATATTTGCATTTTTTGATTTTAACTACTTGTATTTCAACTACTTTATTCTATTTTGCCAATTTCCCAAAAGACATAGCAGTAGCCACAGAGGTGAAAACCTCTTTTCAGGATTTAAGAATTTTTATTGTAGGGGCTTACCTTATGTCAGCCGCAATGCCTCTTGGGGGAATGGCTTATGGCAAGGTGCTATGGAGTTAGGATGCTTTCCGTATTTGCTCGCAGATTGATGAGGGCTGTAGGATTTTCCAATCATCGCCAATTGTCAGGAATGACATTCTCGCAGTCCCGTGAATATTGAATATCTCTTCTTTGGTATATTCACGCTTGACAAAAAACTCAAAGGGTTCTTTTTGCGCTAATGACGAGTCGAAGTATCTTCCATCAGGTGTCTTGTTGACCGCAAATGGCAACATCAGCCGTCCGCCGTTATAGGGAATGTAGCCTTCAACATAACTTGTTCCTTCCCGCACGAGGGTGTTGAAGCAGGCATTGTAAGCACTCGAAGGGTCTCTGTGACAATTGTTCAATTCTTCTTCGGTCAGCACTTTCTTGGCGGGATAAACCATAACCTTATCAACTTCGGTCTCTTTCAGTCTGCTGTTTTCTTGAATGGAGTGAGCCTCTGACAGGATTCTTGCGGGCATCACCACATTCCTGTTACATTCATTACAGCAACATCCATTGTCCATTACGGGAGATGCATTGTTGCCATAGCCCTCGAACTCCTTGCCACAGATGCAGCAGGTGTGCCTCTCTTTCTCCTGAACATTGGTCTGCTCGTCGTTTGTTTGATTGCTGCGATTGTTGTTGCCGCCCATATCGCAAGGAATACCGTCCGATGATTCGATGTTCTCACATTCACTGATATCAACCCCAAACACGATTTCTCTTGGAACTCCATTCAATGATTTAAGACTATTGCAGTTGAAGCAATAGAACAGCCCTCCAATCTCCTTGGGTGCGCCTTCAAGGGACTTGAGGTGATTACAAAAAGAACAATTGAAATTTCCGCCCACTTTTTGCGGTGCGCCTTTAAGCGATTGTAGATGACTACAAGACAAGCAAGTAAAATCCATACCCACCTTTTGCGGTGCGCCTTCGAGGGACTTGAGGCTGTCGCAATTTATCACAACGAAATCTCTTCCCACCTTTTTGGGAGAGCCTATAAGCGAAGTGAGGCTGTGCGCTTTCTCTATGATAAAATCCTTACCGACACTTTGCGGCACTCCTTCAAGCGAGGCAAGAGTGTTGAGAGGCATATTGACGATGAAGTTACCTTTCACCACGCCGAACTTAATTTTCAGTTTTCCGTTTTCCACGAGGTCGCTTTTCACCTCCACGCTGCGCTTGCAGTCGTAAAGGTTTGTTCTTTTGTTGAACACGAGGTGGTACTTCTCCACCAAATTGTTGATTCTTTTTTCTTCAGCCGTGGCTGGTACGGCGTTTGCAAAATTTTTCATAGTGTTTATTATTTAAAATTGTTAATAATTTTCTTTTTTTTTCCAAGGGAGCAGCCGTATTGCCGCTCCCGTGCTTCAATTGGCAATGAGTAAACAAAGCATAAAGTTGAACTCGTATCTATTCGTAGCGAACCTCGTTAATCTTGATTCCTGCGGGAACAATCATATCGTATCCGCCTTTCCCGTTGCGCACGAGGCGCACGGTGACTTCACGCTCGGAATCGAGGTCAATCTGACCCATCTGAAAACTCACATTGAATAGGAAGATGTTGAGCGCGTCATAGTCAAAGGAGACTTTCGCGTTGTTGAAACGGCCGCACTTGATGTATTTGCTGTCCCACACCTCGTTCCCGTTCACCTCGATGATGCATCGGATAGTTGCGTAGATTCCGTTGCGGCGGTAGAAGTAGCGTGCGGAAACGAGGGTAACGCCTCCGCTGTCTAATTTAATGGAGATGTCGTGGCAGGTGTTCGGAATGTCGCCCGTAAGCGCGTCTTTAGCCTTCGCTGTCATAGTCTTTACTTCATAGAGGCTTGGAAAGCCCGTTTTGTCGTTCCAAATCTCGGCGAACTGCTCTCTTGTCATCTTCACCTTCATCACCTCGTGCGCTTTCGCTGTTCGTTTTTTCTCGCCATTCTTTTGAGCCGTGGCAGTTGCGGCATCTGTGTTCTT